>JADHED010000176.1_pt1 | contig 87759 bp, 62 predicted proteins | sample 8952041 | NCBI WGS metagenome assembly JADHED01 (sample SAMN16124423, study PRJNA663239) | bioreactor sludge metagenome | isolation source: sludge (control) | place: India:Bengaluru | collected 2018-09-08
GGGTGGAGCCGTTACGCTACTGTTTCGACTCCTGCATACCCATTAGGAGACCCCATTTTCCGGTACGTTCCAAGGTTGCCGGTGCAGACCTCTCCACTGCTTACAGCGCACCGCGCTGTGAAGAAGGGGAGTCCAAGAACACGCCGGTGAAAATTCAGCTCCTCTACCCCGGCGTTCAAGGAGAGAGCCGTCTTGGCGGCGAGTAGTGGATGCCCCGTCCCTTGCACGAGCGCCATGAAACCGGTGGAAGAGTAGGAGATTACCTGCGCGTTTGCCTTCTCCAGGATCATTTCGAGATCACCCCAGATCTGATTGAGAAGCTGGATCTGGATGTGCGCCGTGCCTGGGCACGGCGGCCGCTCTGAACTCGCCAATCGCAGGAGGAGAATACTCGAGTCGCCAGTCTGAGCCGGAGTGAGAGACATTTTGCAGCTTTCTCCCACGGGACCACGTGCCCTTCTGAGGCTCTGCTTACAGGATTCCAGAGGGTCGCACTCGAATAGGTCGTTCTCGACGCTCTGGACCAGAACATCGTTGTGAGACAATTCGGCTGCCCTGAGTGCGGCCTTCAGTACTTGAACAATAACGGCCTTGCCCGCGCCGCGAGCACGGCGCACCTGCGCCAACTCCAACTGGCATCTCGCTGCTTCGGCAAACTCGTTTGTGCTGGTAAAGTGAGAATAGGCCACCTCGAGAACCGTCTCCGCTTCGTCCCAGTTTTTCTTGCTGCGTTGAATTCGTCCGTTCACGAGTGACAGATGGGCGAGCCCCTCGTTGAATCCCGCAGCTTCGAAGATCTCAGTGGCACGCGCCAGATCTTCCTCCGCTTCGGCGATCTCATTTCTTCCCAGATATGCGAGTGCCCTATCCTTCAGCGCGAAACCATGCACTATGGGCCAGCCACCCAGTCCGCTGCTTCGGATGGCCTCGTCAAGCCAGCTAACGGCGCCGTCCCAGTCGGTTCTGGCAAGGCAGACCTGTCCAAGATGATTCTGTCCCTGAGCCACACTGCGTTCATCCCGGATACGTCTCGAAACCTGAATGTCCTCTTGAAAATGCTCTGACGCCTCATCTAGATGGCCCCATGCTAGGCAGAGCCGCCCGAGTTGACCATGGCTCAGTGCAACCCCCTCGTAATCGTGAAGGCGTTCCTTCACCTCGATCGACTTCAGAAACAGCTCATATGCGATGGGGAATCCATTCCGGGCCGCAAACGCCATGCCCAGCGTGTCGACGACACGAGCCGTTGTCAGGCTGCTGCTACCCAAAAAGCGAAGAGCTTCGTTTAGCCAGTGGATTGCGCCAGGAGTATCACCCTCGTGGCAGAGGAGGGCGCCTCTCAGGTGGGCCATCGCCGCCAGAAGCTCTGGACTGCTGGCATCACACGCGCTGGATGCTTCCTCGAGAATCTGACGCACACGCTTGTAGTCCTTGTCGCGAAGAGCTAGAAAGGCTTGCCCCACCTGAACTTGAGCGGCTGGTGTGGTCGGAGTATCCAGTATCACTTTCCCGGAGTCTGGCTGTGCCGTTACTTTCGAGTGTGTTGCCGTGCTCGTCCAGAGTCTGGCTGGCACGTCGGCCCCCCCACAAAGGGCGAGCAAAAGTTCTTCGCAGAAACTGCGTGCGGATTGCGGGCGATCAGCGGGAGAGAACGCGAGGGCCCTCGAGATGATCTCGTCGACACTCGGAGGCAGGTCCGGGCGGATCCTCGACGGCTTTGGGAAATCGCCTCGTTTCTGTAGGAGGGGAAGCTCGAACAAGGAAAGGGGCATGTACGGACGTCGTCCGGTGAGGCCTTCGTAGGCAATGACACCTAATGAATAAATATCACTCGAGGGGTTTGGGCACGCCGCTAGTTGTTCGGGGGCCATGTAGGGTATCGTGCCGACAATGTAATACGAACTGCTCTCCGGTTCTGGACTGCTGCCTCGGACAGAAGCGATCCCGAAATCTATCACCTTCGCCAGGCGCTCTTGGTTGCCCAGATCCTGCACCATAATGTTCTCGGGTTTCAGATCAAGATGACAGACGCCCCGCTCATGGGCTCGTGCGAGGGCACTACCGACTTGCCTGAGAATCTCCCCAAGCTCACCAATGGATAACCCGCCACCCTTATAAATGTCTCGAAGCGGAACCCCATCCACGAATTGCATCACGATGAAAGGACGGCCGTCTCGTAGCCGCCCTGCATCCAGAATGCCGACGACAGCAGGATGATCGATTCGCGCCAGGGCCTCTATCTCGCGCTGGAAGTTCCATCGTGCTTTGTCGCCTTGCGCCAGATCGTCACGCAGAAACTTGACCACAACCTCTCTGCGGCTCAGTTCTTGATCTCTTGCCAGGTAGACGATGCCCATTCCGCCCTTGCCCAACTCGCGGTCAAGAAGATACCGATTCTTGATGAGCTGGCCAGGCCCCAACTCCATTGATTCGAGGCGGATGGGCTCCGTTTCCATTTGACGTCCCCCTTCTGTCCGTGGGTTGATGCTTGTCAGTTTTCGGCGCTTCCCCGTTGATCGCAGCTGAGCCTATCTTACTTTTCGCGGGGTAGACAGAATCAGAAAATCGCCGCTGCCAGCCTCCTTTGGCTCAAACGCCGAGACAGGAGTCCCCCAGGACCAGGCGGCGTTCCTGGCTTTTCCTGCCCGGAGCCCGGAGTGTTACAATTCCCCGCCAGACAGAACCGAATTCGAACAAACGCGTAGCTGGTTAACTGCTTTGACCTGCAACAGCACCGGGGGCCTTTCTTGGAGACTTCCGGAGGAGATGACGAAGATGGCGTTCTGGATGCGTTCCGTGGCGCTCGCCCTCGGCCTGAGCGCGTTATTCACCCCCGCGAACGGCGAGCCGCCCCCAGTCACTGCCACGCTGACTCTCGGCCAGGCTTTCACCCGGCCCGGAGGCCGGACGTCCCTGCCTGTCCTGGTCAGGGTTGCAGCCGGAATCCCGGCCCAGACCCTTTCCCTTCGCGTGTCCTTTGATCCCCCCTCTGCCGTAACCTCGGCCGTCTTCCGGCGGGCGGGGGCCACGAAGGATCTGAATGCGGCCTTTGAGGCACGCCCGCAAACCGCCGAGTCGTTTTCTTATCTTTTGGCCCTCGACAGTCAGCCCCCCGGGGTTTCATCAGCAACCGGAGCACAACTCGCCACTCTCGAAGTGACAGTTGCACCTGGCGTGGCCGCGGGAACACAGATTCTCGCACGCATTGACCCCGTGATTTCCGGGGTCGGAAGCCGCGACGGCACGCGTTTCTTGTCCGCCCGTGACGGTGGCCTCTCAGTACACGATGGAATAATCACTGTTACGAACCGTGGCTCCGAAAGCAGACCAGAGTAAGAGAGAAACCCATGTCTTGTTTAAAACGGCTTCTTCTCTTGACAGCCGTTTCCGCGGTCTGTCTTCTTGTCTCCCCACGCTCCGATGCTTGTACTGCGAATCGAACCTACTCCGGAACCATGACCTCCAGCGAAACCTGGTGCGCGGTGGACGGTCCGCACATCCTGACCGGGAACTTGACCGTGGCGCCCGCTGCAACTCTCACCCTGGAGGCTGGAGCCATCGTAAAGGCGCCCGACGGAGTCAGGCTCACTATAAAGGGTGACCTCCAGGCGCCCGGAACCGCCGGATCTCCCATTCTCTTCACAGCCTTGAATGCCTGGGCCTGGGGAGGCCTCGTTTTCGACGGCACCGGAACAGGCGCCAGGGGGACGGGATCCCTCGTCCACACGACGATAGAACAGGGTAGAGGAGCCAGCCTCTGGGATGGCACTCATCTCAGCGTTGCTCTGAATGGTGTCCAGGTGGCCCCCGTCTCGTTTCAAAACTGCACGATTCGGACCGGTACACGTGGGATCTGGGTCTATGACTCGAAAGTGTCCGTTGTAGACTCGACCTTCACCAATCTTGGCTATGTCTATGCCGGACTCAACGATTCCGTCTGGCCAATGGCGGTCTCGGGAAGTTCCTCCCGGCTGACAATGAGCGGGAACACGTTCAAGGACAACCAGACGTGGGGCCCTGGCGCCTCTCCAAACTCGGTTGTTCTCTATCCAGGAGCGTTGACTGGAGCCGACTTCACTCTTGCCGCTCAGACAGCGCAGTTCGACGGGTACTATTTGATACAGAACTTCGAGGTACCGGCGGGGAAAACCATGACCGTTCAGGCGGGGGTTACAGTCATGGCACCAGGCTCTGTCCGTCTGACCGTGAAGGGAAACCTCGTGGCAGCAGGGATGGCGGCGAATCCGGCGCTTTTCACGGGTTATGCTTCTGCTCTCTGGGGTGGGCTCATTTTCGACGGAGGTGGCGGAGGGGGCACGGGCAACCTTACCTACGCCATCATCGAAAAGGCCGCCGGGGCCAGCCTTGTCGACGACGTTCGCCTGGAAAGCATGGTCAAGGATGTGCAGAACGGTGAAGTGCGGTTCCAGAACTGCACCATCCGGAACGGTTCGCGCGGGCTGTGGGTCTACAACTCGAGGGCGACGGTTCTTGACTCGACTTTTACGGACCTCGGCTATGGCTATGCTGGACTCAGCGATGCTGTCTGGCCAATGGCAGTCTCGGGAAGCACGTCACAGGTTACGATGACGGGCAACGCGTTTACCGGCAATCAGTCGAACCGGGTGGCGATCTACCCGGGAGCGATGACCGGAACCGACTTCACGTTGACGCCTCAGACGGGACTCGACGGCTACGAGTTCATGGGATCTTTCGAGGTCCCTGCCAGCCGGACGCTGACAGTTGCCGCGGGAGCAACCGTGATGGGACGCGGCTCTACCGCCCTCGTGGTCAGAGGGAATCTTGTGGCCACGGGAACGGCTGCCCAGCCAGCTCGATTTACATGTGTGGACACGCAGCAGGGGTGGACGGGGGTCGTATTCGAGGGAGGCACCGGCGATCTTCTCAATGCCATCGTCGAGTACGGCGGCGTTTCCCACCCCTTGAATCCCTACCCCATGAACGCGATCGTGGTGGCCCGGAACGTCCAGACGGGAGAAGTGAGATTCCGAAACTCCACGATCCAGAACAGCAGCCACGGGATTCGTGTCATCAATTCGAAGGTCTCGCTGAGTGACACGACCCTCTCGAATGTTAGCAGCGCCCCAGTCGCAAGTTACGTGCACCCTCCCATTCAGGTTGCTGGAATCTCCTCGCGTCTCACCATGACGAACTGCACGTTCCAGAACAACCAATGGCCCCAGATCGTTCTCGAGCCGGACGCTTCGGCGCCGGTTCCAAACACGCTCGCAACACTTTCGGCCGACTCGACGCTCACGGCGCACACCGGGCTCCAGGGGTACGCCTTTGGCGGGGCCGCTTCTGGGCCGCAGGGGGTTGTCCCGGCCGGCCGCGTTCTGACCCTCGAGGCGGGGACGGGAATGTTCATGAGCGGGCCCGTCTCGGGCGGCTTTTCCCGGCTGACAGTTCAGGGCAGGATGGTGGCTTCAGGCACCGCGGCCAAACCAGTGACGTTTTCGGGTGGGGAAAGCCTCTGGATTGACGGCGGTACGGCTCTCCTTCGCCACGTAGTTTCGACCATGCGCGTTCACGCACAGAACTCCGCCGGGGGCTTCCGGGTCGAGAACAGTCGCTTCGTGAGCCCTAGTTGGGGAATTACTGGGGCGCAGTCAATCATGGAAGTCGTCAACACGGCCTTCACTGATATTCTTCCGAATGGAACGGCTATAGCTCTACAAGGCGGGTGCCAGCTGACAGGCACGCACCTGACTTTCGCTCGAGGCTGGGGTGCGGTTTCAGCCGATGTGGCCGATCAGCTCACACTGACGAACTCCATCATCGCTGGAGTTCAGTACGGGGTGTGGATCAAACCGGCTTCTACCGCAACACTTCGAAACACGCTCTGGGACAACGTACGCTTTCCAACAGACGGCCCAGTGATCGAACTTGGCTCAATCAGCGGTTCAGCGGCCTTCGCAGCAGACGGTTACCACATCACGGCGGCTTCAGCCGGAGTCGCCAAGGGAATCGCAACCTCTCTGACGGACGAAATCGACGGCGAGGTGCGGCCGCGCCCTGCTGGGTCCCTTCCAGATCTGGGGGCGGACGAAATCGATGCCGGCGGTCCGGGACCAGTCAGGACTCCCATCTCGATCACGTTGGGGCCAGTAACGGCGGGAACAGCCCGTCCCGGCTCTTTCGCGGACTACGTCTTGGCACTCGCTGCCGGGCAGGCGCACAACCTGCTCGTGAAGCTGAGACCAACTGGTGGTACGGGGACATGGGAACTCTTCGGGCGCCTCGGAGCCTTGCCTGACACGACGGCGTTTGACTTCACTGGGAAATCTCAACCGGACGGCTCCTACGAAATGCTGATCCCGAATCCGACGGCTGGCTCTTGGTATTTCAGTGTGCTGTTCTCCGGAGCTTCCGGGACTGATGGGGCTTTCACGATTCAGGTGACGGGAGTAGACAGGTATCTCAGTTCCATTTCTCCCGCAAGTGGTGGCAACACGGGGCCTGTCACGGTCCAACTTTCTGGATTCGGTTTTGTGAGCGGCGTCAGCGTCAAACTGCGGGCCGCTGGAATAACTGTCGGGTCTTTCTCACCAGTCTCCTGGAACGAGTCAACTCTCTCCACCCGGTTTGACCTGACCGGCTATGCACCAAGATCGCACGACGTCTGCGTTGTCTGGCCGGACGCGTTCGAGAGCTGCCTGCCAGGCGGCTTCACCGTGGTTGCTGGAGGAACCGCGAATCTCGTTGCCCAACTCTTCGTTCCCGCGCAGGGGCGGGATGGGCGGCCGACGACATTGGTCTTGGAGTACCGCAACGCTGGTACGGTGGACATGCCGGCACCATATTTTATCATTGTGAGTCTGCAGAACGTTCAGCAAAGGCTCGATCCTCTCGGGCAATGGCGGCGCGCGCCCGTTGCGATCATGGGTCTGGATTTGGATGCACTTGGCACTGCTGGAACGCTGCCTCCGGGCAAGACCTTCCGGGTGCCGTTCCAGGTGATTCCCGAAGGCGATGCCCACGCGCAGCTCCGCTGGCAGCTCAATATCCTGCCGACGGATTCCACCGATCTTGTGAACTGGGCTGAGCAAGAAGCTGACTTGCGTCCTCCTGGAATCCCAGATCAAGCTTGGGCCAGAATCTGGCCCGCGTACAAGGCGGACATGGGAACCACGTGGGCGGACGTACAGCAGGCGCTCCGGCTGACAGCCGGCGCAGTCAGCGAGGCCGGACGAGTCTTCCCCGATCCGAAGCGGCTGGCCATCGCTAGAATGAGAGCAATTTCAGGCGAGAACGTTCCAGGCGCGCATGCGGCGGAAATAGATATGGCTCCCGGAGGACCCGGAATCCCTCTGTCATTTGGGCGCATGTGTTCGCTGACCATTCCCGGGCGGTTCAGGCTGGGTCCGCTCGGCTATGGATGGACGCATTCCGCGGAACTGTCACTCGCAAAGAGGACAGATGGCACAGTGGTCGTGGGACTAGACGGGGTTGGAGAACTTTATCGCCCCACCGGGAATGGCGCCTATAGGTCGATGCCCGGAAATCCTGGCGTACTGCGTGAAGACGGCACCTTCTTCATCTTGCAGGACTCCGGAAGCATCACGCGGACTTTCGGCGCCTCTGGCCGCCTCGAGATGGAACGAGACAGTTATGGAAGCGGCCTGAACTACTCGTATGATTCGAGTGGACGGCTGATCCGCATCACTCACACAAACGGATGGGCTATCAGTCTCACGTACGACGGCGCAGGCCGCCTCGTGAGCGCGACGGATCCATTCGGCCGCGGCGTTACCTACAGTTACTCAGGCGACTTCCTCACACGTGTCACAGGTGCTGGCGGGCGCTACGTAACCTATTCCTACAACACGATTCCAGGGCACGCGGCCCAGAACGCTCTGATCGCATCGGTCGACATGGATGGCCGCCGTGTGGACTATGGATACGACTCTCTGGGCCGTTTCGCGGCCTTTCAGCCCAGTGGGGAAGCCGCCGCACATCTCACAACGGACGCCGGGGGTCGCCTTCAGGTCACCAATCAGGCTGGCGAATCCTTCCTGTTTCGAGCGGACGACCTTGGCCGGTTTGCTCTCGCACAAGACTCGCTAGGAAACACGGCGCGGCTGGTTCTCGACGACGCAAGCAACCCCGTTTCGGCGACTGACGAAGCGGGCCGTCGAACCACCATGGAATGGGGGCCCGCCGGGAATCCGCTTTCCTCGACGGACCCGAGCAGCACGAAGGCTTCGCTCGGCTGGGTCTATCCACCTTCGACACCAGCCCCGAGAAACGTGTCCGTCACTGACGGAGCTGGAAACACCGCAGTCCTTGTTCGCGATTCCCACGGGGCGCTCATGGCGCTGCAGCACCCTGGCGGCTCGACGGAGACCATGGAACGGGACGCGCGCGGCCTCATCTCGGCTGTGACGAACCGGAGAGGCCAGCGCATCGAATACGGACATGATTCACTGGGACGTGTCGTTTCCAAGACACGGCCGGGATCTTCCCCAGTCACGTTTGGGTATGACTCCCTGGGCCGGATGGACCGGCGCGGAGATGCAAGCGCGAGCTTTGTTGCCACCTATGATGCCACCGATTCAGTGACTCGGTTGACGTCTCCTGATGGAACCGCGGTCGCCTATTCGTTCGACGTGGTTGGACGCCGCGCTTCGATGACATATCCTGATGGATATCGGATTACCTACGAATCAGACTCCGCGGGACGTCTCAGCAGAATAGCCGGCGCAAGCGGCGGGAGTATCGTTTCCTATCAGTATGACACCGCTGGGCGGCTCCTGCGGGAAGACAAGGGAAATGGAACGGCGACAACCTATGCGTATGGCCCCCTGGGGCGCCTTACGGCCATCACTCACCTGGGCGTTGGCGGCGTGCTCCTGGAGTCTTTCTCCTACACCTATGATGCTGTTGGGAATGTCCTTTCCGTCACTTCGTCCGCGGGCACCGCAACATTCGAGTACGACTCAGTTGACTTCTTGACCCGCGCCGTTCTTCCGGGGGGAAGAACGATCAGCGTGAGGTACGACGCGGCTGGTAACCGGGTTCAAGTCTCGGATGGCGGTGTAACCACAGCCTATGCCCACGATGTCCAGAACCGAACAACTCAGGCAGGGCCCGAGGCTTTTTCCTATGACGCCGACGGGAACCTCATCTCACGCACGGGACCGGCAGGAACGGCTTCGTACAACTGGGACGCAGAGGGCCAGATTACCGGCGCCACCCATCCCAGTCTTGGAGCGGTAACGTACGCCTATGACGTCCTCGGAAGGCGACTGAGCGAGACCATTGGCTCCGCGACGAGCCGCTTCGTGCATGACGGCGATGTTCCAATAGCGGAATACGATGCGTCTGGCCACTTGGTGGCGCGGTATGTTCACGGCATCGGCCTTTCCGCTCGGATCGCGGCTGACGAGACTACTGCCTACTACGGGTTCGACGCAGCGGGGAACACCCGTTTCCTGACCGGAGGAGACGGCGCGATCGTCAACCGGTACGACTACACTCCTTGGGGGGTTCCAACAGCTGTGACGGAGACCGTCGCGAACGCCTTCCGCTTCGCGGGCCAGGCAGGAGTTCGAACATCCCCTCTCGGACACGTCTTAATGGGCGTTCGCGCCTACGATCCAGGACTGGGCCGTTTCATTTCGGCCGACCCTCTCCGGTACAATTCTGGTCTGAACCTCTACAGCTACGCCGGCAATAACCCCATCCGCTGGTGGGATCCCTCGGGAATGATCACTCAGAAGTGGTACGTGTATGCTGGTGGGAAAGCCATAGGGCTTATCACGACTGTTGTGGGTGTTTCTCCTCTGTCAGATCGCGTCTCCGTGGCGATAGGCAGCCTGCTCTTGAACACTGGCGTCAGTGTCAAGGATTTGGCATACACTAACCTACGATTCTCCGATATTCCCGGAAACGCACCAAAGATACTCGACACGATGACGTCGTTCGGGGACGTGTCGTGGAGCACAATAGGCACTTTCGTTCCGGCCGCCATTGGAGAGATTGCCAAGGCAAACCTCAAGAACGTGGCCCTTCAAGGCGCGGCCCAGAGGGCTCCGATTTACTTCGCCGCGGGTACCGTCACCCTGATGGCGATGGAGACCATTTTCGACGGAATGTCCGATGATTTTCAGCGGGACATTGATTTCAAGATCAAATATCCAGACCGGGTTCCGAGGAACATGTACTTCGTACTGCACGAACTCTATGGACAAAACGTCCCCTCATGGGCCTGGGAGCTGTATGGTCTCCAGCCACCCCCCCTCGACAACACGAAGGGTCTCGACCCTAATGAAAAGCTCAACACACCGGGAATGGGTGCTGCCCATTCCGTGAGGGCAGGAGATCGGCTTTACTACCAAGTCTGTTTTGAGAACATCCCCAGTGCGTCGGGTCCGGCTCAGGAAGTCTTCGTCGACGACCAGCTCGATTCCAACCTTGATCTGTCCACTCTGACGCTCCAGGACATCGGCTGGGGCGACCAGGTGCTCCCTGCCGAGTCGGATCAGCCGTCTTACTCCAACCGGGTTTCGATTCCCGATTACCGGCCTGGTGACGCCCGCCGCTGGTGGGTGGATGTCTCCGCACAGACAGACTCAGCCGGGCTTCTGAAACTGGTCTTGCGCACAATCGATCCGGCGACAGGGGATCTCCCCACCGACCCGCAGGCCGGATTCCTGCCCCCGAATGACGCCACGGGGCGCGGACAGGGCTGGATCTCGTTCACGGCCAAGACGAAGACGCCACTGACGCCGGGCACCCGCATCCTCAACAAGGCATCCATCGTCTTTGATACCAACCCCGCCATCAAGACCAACGAAGTCTTCAACACGATCGGGCTGAACGGTGACGTCAATGGCGATGGCATCGTGAATCCCGCCGATGTCTTCTACCTTGTCAACTACCTCTACTCCGGTGGAGCGGCTCCACTGGGGCCTTCAGATGTGAACCTGGACAACCGTGTCAATGCGCTCGACCTTTTCTACCTGATCAACTATCTCTACGCCGGTGGACCGGCACCGCTGTGAGGAGGTGACACGTGAGAAGAACTGCCAGATTCCTCCAAGTTTGCCCGATTCTCTTGCTCACGTCAGTGACGGCTCGTTCAGGATCATTGGCGGCACAGGACGTTCTCGCGGTTGGCAGCTCCAGTGGTGCTGGACCAACGATGACCGTCCCCATCACTCTCAGTGACGTGGCCGGCACACCGCTCGGGATGGACAGGCCAGGGTCCTCACGGATCCAGGCGGTGTCGCTGGTTCTGCGCTGGTCACCGGCGGCAGCAGTCACCTCAGCAACGCTCAAACGCGCGGGCGCCGCCCAGTCACTCACGCCACTCTACGAAACAACGGCTTCTGGTTCTGGCTACGTTTCGTGGGCAGGCTCGTTCGATGGGGCAACCAACCCCTTGACGCTCACACAGCCGCCGGGCCAAAACGGCGACGCGGTCTTCTCGCTCAATCTGATCCTGTCGTCAAGCCTTGCCCCCGGCTCCACGGTCAGCCTTGTTCTGGATCCCGAGGAGACGCTCCTTTCCAATCAAGCCGGGACCCTGGGGGAGTTCGTTGATGAGCGTACACTCATCTTGCGCGGCGGGTCCATCACCGTGCAGCCTTCGATCTCGGGGCAGGACATCCCGCTCGCGAGTAAAGGAGTGCTCGTGACCCTCGCGGTCGCATTGGGGATCAGCGGCTTCTTGCTCGTCAGGCGCCTCTGATCCCTTTCTTGTCTTGGCTCGCGTTCAAGTTGAGTTTCTTCCTGCCCTCGCCGCGGACCCCGGTACCGGGTGCGAGGAAGCGAGCGGCCGGCTGCTCATGGATCGTTTTCGTCCCGGTGGCTCAGGAGGCGGGGAATGAGAAGGAAGAGGGCCCAGAAGACGAAGGGAAGGGCGTACTTGAGGGCGATGTCGAAGAAGTAGCGCCCGGTAGCCAGGACTTCCCGTTGCCAGGACGCGTACGAAGGGGCGCACCACTCAAGTTGTGTCGCATAGATTGTCTGTATGGCCAACGAGAAGTGCGCAATGTGCGAAAGGAAGAGGGCAAGAAAGGCGAGCACGGCGGGAACGAGTTTCGAGAAGCCCTTCTTTCGAGGTGTGGCCCAGATGAGGGCAAGAAGAATGGGCGTGTTGAATGTGATGCCGGGCAGATCCCTATAACCAGGATCCTGATCTTCGGGAGAGTCGGACCGGTGGATCACCACGGTGTCGTTTTCCCAGAAGAGCTGGGTCGCCGTGGGAGTCTCGACGAGACGCAGAAACGCCTCCGTGGCGGCCGCGACGCCTCGGTTCCACGTGGTGGCGCCCATGGCGAACCAGATCAGGAGGGAGGCCGCGGCAGTGAGCGGCAGTCTACGTAGAAGGCTGCGGGGTGCGTTTGCTGCGTGCACAGTACTCAGCCCAGAGAAGGAAGAGGACCATCCCGAAGAGAATGATGGCGGCCGGCCAGAAAACCGTGTGCGATTTCTCGAAGAGCTTCGGGAAGTAGATTCCTGAGAAGAAGAGAGCCACGACGCGTATCTGGTTTGCGGCCTGGATCGCCAGGATTCCGGCCGCAAGGCCCAGGAAGCGTGTGCGCCAGCGTGCCGGAAAGGCGAGAACGGCAGCTGAAAAGACGAGCACGGTTTCGAGCCCATTACAACCGTTTCGGATGCTGACGGCAAAGCGGGGCGAACGCAGGAGCGTTCCCTGGACCTCCGCCGGCTCCCCCAGGATCCGGCAGAGGGCGGCGGCCGTGCGGGCGACGAGCCCGGTGAAGGGCTCGACGAACCGGTCGTTAATGGGGCGCAGGGCAACGGAAAGAAAGAAGAGAGCCAGAAACCCAAGGAATTTGGCGATGAAGAGAAAGCCCTGCCGCTGATGCGATTCCTGGCCCGTCATTTCTTGCGGCCGCACTTAAAGGAGGGGTGCCGCGGCAGCGACCGCCACTCCCTTTCCGGTCTCTTTCCCGAGCGCCCGAAGGCTCTCTTCTATGGCGTGAAGCGCGCGGGTGACTTCGCCAGGTCCGATGTTGCCCATGTGTCCGAAGCGGAAGGCTTTCCCGGCGATGGGGCCGAGTCCGCCGGCCAAGACGACACCTCGAGAAGCCGCCTCCTTGCGGAAGGGCAGGTCCGCGATTCCGTCGGGAAGCCGGACAACAGAGAGCGTGTCGCCGCGGCAACCGGCATCGGTGAACAGTTCGAGGCCAAGCGCCGCGAGGCCTTCGCGAACCGCTGCGGCTTGACGCTGGTGGCGTGCAAAACGCGCCGGGAGGCCCTCCTTCAAGACGAGGGCCAGTGCCTCGGCCAGGGCAACGATCTCGTTGACGGGTGGCGTGGCGAAGTAGCGAGACGGGTCTTCCATGATGGGCAGCCAGCGCAGAATATCTGCGTAATAGGCGGGTACAGTGGCGCGAGCCCGGCGCGCTGCCAGTGCGCGGGGAGAGAAAAGACACATGGCGAGTCCCGGAGGGGCTGCAATCGCCTTCTGGGCTCCCGTGAGCAGGATGTCCACACCCCAGCTTTCGCACGGCTCGTCCATTCCTGCCGTGGCGCACACACCGTCCAGGATGAAGAGCGGCGAAGCGCCGCGCAGCACCTCCGCGTAGGCCTCCACGGGCGCCGCGGTGCCCGTCGAGGTATCGACATGAGTCACGGTGACGGCCGCGTATGAGCCAGAAGCGAGCCGGGTTTCCAGCTCTTCCGGAGCCACCGCGTGGCCCCACTCCGCCCGCAAAAGGTCACATTTGATGCCGAATGCGGCCGCAAGATCAGCCCAGCGGTCTCCGAAATACCCCTGAGAAACGACAAGGACCTGTTCCCCGGGCGCGACCGTGTTGATTAGGGCCATCTCCATGGCGAGCGTTCCGCTCCCCGCCACGATGAAGGGCTGTCCCGATGTGCTCTGGCAGAGCGTTTTGAAGTCTGAGAGAGCAGACTTGAAGGCTTCGACGAACACCGGCGCCACGTGGGAGACGGTGGGCCGGGCGAGAGCATCCAGAATGCGCGGATGGACCGGGGTCGGGCCGGGGATCATGGTGAGGGTTTCTTCGATCATGGCACTCCCTTTTCGTATTGAATGGGGCCGTTTCTGGCAGCTACTTTTTTCTTGGGGTTTCTTTTTTCGGTTGGTTCGCTTTCGCCCAGGCTCGCAGCTCTGAGACGTCCTTGAATCCGCGGCCAACGGGCACGGAAACAAACTGGGAACCCGATGGGCCCACGGGATGCGATTTCTGAATGCCGAGGGCATACGCGGTCAAGCCCGGGAGGGGTGTCGCCGGAGAGAGCCGCGGGCCAGGGTTCACCTTGCCCCATGTGCCCCGGTACCTGGTTCTCTCGGTCGTCCCCGTTTTTTCCGTGCGACTGAACTGCAGGTCGAACGCCACTGTCGAGAGGCTCTTGGGTTCCACGCTTCCTTCAACGATCCAGACGGGCCGAAATGTCCCTGAGGCGGAGATCGTCGTCACCACGAGAGCGTCCCTGGTTTCGGTATACGAGGTGGTGATGCGTGTCTTGATCTCGTCTGGGCGAGCTTGTGTCGCGTAGGCCAGCAGTTTGATCAAGACCTGGAACTCGAGCATCGGAACGTCGAGCGCATCCTGTTCCCGTCCTGGTTGCAGGTCGAGTCCTCTCACGAGGAGCGTATTTGAGAGAAACATGACGTGGCCCGAAGTCTTCCTCCCACTCTGAGAAGACTCAACTCTGATATCGAGTTCCCCGTCATCCGAAAGCAAGTAGGTGTACTGGGCCCAGTCCGCTCCATCTCCCTGCGTCATGCGGACGTCAACGGTGTTTCCGGTGAGCCAGGCATCGTAGACGGAATCCGGGGGAGGGCTTCCGGCGGCCGGAAACAGATATGAAACGAGAAGAAGAAGGGTGAGCGGAAGCGGTTTGAGCACGAGAGTCCCTTTCAGTTCCAGGGCCATTATGATGCCACGCCGCCCGGCCCGCGCAACGCTGTGATGGTGAGTTGTTGACCCACCAACGGCCCGGCATGGGGTCGATTTTTGACCCTTTCTGTGCGTTCCAGTCAGCCTAATGCGCGTAAACACGAGGGGCGGGCTATGGCTCAATTTTTGCTTTCCTGTGACCGTTCTCATATCTGGTGGCTGGAGGAAGTATGTTGAATCAGGGATCCACATTTTTGAAGCGGGTTTTGGGTGTGTTTTCGGTCTGTCTTGTGGCCGGGCTGGCCGGTTCTGCGCTGGCGATGCGCCCGATTGATGACGTGAAGCCCTCCCTCGAGCAGCAGCTGACTCGTCACGGGATTCAGCGGGGCACTGCTCTTGAAAAGCTTGTCCGAGCCAACCAGGAATTCGAGCTTCTGACTCCGGAAGAGAAGAAAGACACGGGCCGCATCCCGGCATGGTTGAAGATTTACTGGCGGAAGAACCATCCTGAAGCCGAGTATCTTCCGAACGATCCGACGGGTGGTTATCCGCATGCGATCAAGGAAGTGCTGGAGTGGATGCTCTCGCACCAGGATCTGCGTCCCGGGTACCCCGAGCCGATGAGCCCGCCAGAGTGGTATCAGTTGGAGACCGCGGACGAGGTGGCCCCGCGCGCTTACGGGGAAGCGGGTCTCAATGCCACGGCCGGAACCAACATGCGTATTTCTGGAGCGCAGACGTCTCCGAGGAGCGAGTCGGATATCCGGCTCAACTACTGGAACCCGAGTTATGTGATCGCGGGCTCCAACAACATTTCCGCCAGCGGATTCCAGGCACAGTTCTGGTCGACGGACGGCGGGGCGACGTGGGGTCAGACGACCCTCCCGAATCCGCAGTCCGATGGTTCGAATTCTGACCCGACGGTCGACTGGCAATCGAGCAGTGTGGCCTGGGCGACCACAATGGGTGTCACGGGCTCGACGCTGCGCCTGCGTGCCTACAAGTCGACGGACTATGGCAAGACCTGGACGTACGACGGAACACCTTCCGGGACCCAGACGAACGTTGACAAGCAGATGATGTGGATCGACCACAGCTCCACATCGAGCTACAAGGACAATATCTATCTCATCTGGCACAATGGGACCCCAGTCTATATGAACCGGCGGGATGCGACGGGATGGCTCGCGAGCCCGGTCAAGGTGAGTGGAACCGAAACCACGGGAACGGGCATCGGTTCCGATGTCAAGACCAATAGCTATGGAGACGTTTTCGGAATGTGGCCCGACACGGGATCACGGGGCCTCTATGTTGTCAAGTCGACGAATGGCGGAACGTCCTACGGTACGCCGGTCAAGCTCGCGACGACGTACGACTCGTATGACATTGGTATTCCCTCTTTTAATGGACGGCGGCTTCTGATCTATGTTTCCGCGGGCGCTTACCGCACCTCCACCAAGAACAACGTCTACGCTGCCTGGACTGACCTCTCGGGCGAAACAGGCTGCACGGCAGCTTCCAATGAGCCCGCTTCCTCAGCGACCTCGGCCTGCAAGACGCGGATCTGGTTTGCACGCTCTACCAACGGAGGAACGTCCTGGAGCACACCGGTCAAGATCAACAATCAGTCTGGCAAGAATGACCAGTTCAACCAGTGGCTTGTGGTCGATGAGACCAACGGGAAGATCGGGATCATCTATTACGACACGGTTGCCGACACGAACCGGAAGAAGACCCACGTCTACTATCAGTCGTCCACGGATGATGGCGCCACCTGGTCCACAGCACTGCAGGTGACGGCGGCCCAGACTGACGAGACGATCAGCGGAGCCGACTCGGGTAACCAATATGGCGACTACAACGGCCTTTCTGGTTACGCTGGTGTGTTCTTCCCCTCGTGGACCGATCGCCGCAACGCCGGGAAGGAAGAGATCTGGACAGCCAAGGTCACTGATGGCGGCACGGCCCCCACAACCTACTCGATCGCCGGGAGTACTGGAACGGCGAGTGCTACAGTCACGGCTGGCTCTTCCACGGTAACGGCGGATGCCAGCGGCAACTTCACGTTCACGGGGCTTTCCGCGGGGACGTACACCGTCACTCCCTCCAAGAGCGGATGCACCTTCACCCCCGCGTCGCGCTCCGTGACGCTCGGGCCGAACGCCACCGGAATTACCTTCACGGCTTCGTGTTCGACGCCTGTCTACTCGATCGCCGGGAGCGCGGGCTCGGGGAGCGCCACCGTCAGCACGGGTTCCACTTCGGTCACGGCGGATGCGGGCGGCAACTTCACCATCTCTAACCTCGTTGCTGGCACGTACACCGTCACTCCCTCCAAGAGCGGATGCACCTTCACTCCCGCATCGCGCTCCGTGACGGTCGGGCCAAACGCCACCGGAATTACTTTCACGGCTTCTTGTGGCAGCGGCGGCACGACGACACAGCTTTTTGTGAACGCAGGGTTTGAATCCGGGGCAACTTCTTGGACCGGTACCTCGGGAGTCATTACAAACAGTGCCAACCGCACGCCGAGAACTGGAAGCTACTATGTCTGGCTAAATGGCTTCGGCAAGACGAGCACCGAGTACCTGTACCAGCAAGTGACCATCCCCTCGACGGCAACCGCCGCAACCCTGAACTTCTATCTGAAAATCGACACGGCAGAGACGACGACGTCTTCGGCTTACGACAAACTGACCGTCACTGTGCGGAATTCCTCGAACACTGTGCTCGCAACCTTGGCCACGTACTCGAATCTCAACAAGAGCACGAGTTACAGCCTCAAGTCCTTCAACTTGTTGGCGTACAAGGGGCAGACGGTGCGGGTTTACTTCAACGGAACGGAGGATTCCAGCCTGCAGACCTCGTTCCTCATCGATGACACATCGCTGAACGTTACGACGCCCTAAACGTCTCGATTCGCCTTCAAGGATCTGATCACTCGCCCGGGGCCAGGCGGCTCCGGGCGAGCCTCGTTTTGGCGTTTCTTATGCGGGTGCCTTTGAGCCGTTCGGAGCATCGAACGACCTGACCGGGTTCATGACGATGCGGTACAGCCTGACCGTTGCGCCAAAACGGGATTCATGCTCGGCCCTCAAGCGCCTGACCGTAGAACCCGTGAGGTAGGTATCGAGTTTTTCCCTTGAATCCAGTTCGTAGAGGACGCCGAACTGCGACCATTCAACCGGGCCCGTGTCGATCTTTCCGAGGGTCGCCTTGATGAAGCCAGGTTCTTTCAGGACCTCCGGGATATCGGTCGAGATCATCCAGTTCGTCCAGGCCTCTTCAGTCTGGGGCTGAACTTCGGCGCGGACAAGATAGAAAACGCTCACGCTCTTCCTCCCTGTTTTATCTCAGCAGTGGCTCGAGTCCTGCCAGGACGTTCCTGGCAAGGATTTGCTGGCCTCTTTCGTTTGGGTGAATGCCGTCGGGCAGATTCAGATCGGGTTTCCCCGCAACCCCCTCCAGGAGAAATGGAACCAGGGGAATGGATTCCTCTGCCGCGATCCTCGGGAAGATCGCTTCGAATGTCCTGGCGAGATTGGGAGGGTAGTTGGGGGGAACGAGAAGACCGCAGAGCAGAACCCTCGCTCCACCGCTCTTCCCTTTCCGCACGATTTCTCTGAGGTTCTTTTCGGTCATGTCGACGGGGAGTCCCCGTAACCCGTCATTGGCACCAAGGGCGATGACCAGAACGTCGGGCTTCTGTGCCAGAAGCCAGTCAACACGTCTGACGCCTCCCGCGGTCGTATCCCCGGAAACGCCGGCGTTGACGATTCTGACAGCAAGCCTTTTTTCGAGAAGCATCTGCTTGATGAGAGCGGGGTAGGCCGCACTCTCCGGCAGGCCGTATCCCGCCGTCAAACTGTCGCCCAGAAACGCTACAAGGGGTCCCTGGGTTGCCAGTGGCGGCTCGAGAGACTCTCCCCGCGGGCGCGACGGCTCAGAAGACCCGGCGGCCGGATCTTCTGAGCGGCGACAGGAAAGGAGCGAAACGGCCAGGAAACCAGCCAGAGCCAGAGTGAATGTGGAGGGGTGGCTAGTGCCCTTTCTCCTCATCAGGTCGAAGTACACCAGAAATGGCCCATGATGTCCAAGCCCAAGCGGGTTCGTTTTTCAGTCCCCGGCGCTCAAAGCATCTCTCGGGCGTGAACTGAGGGGAGGCCAAGCGCTCCGACATCTGGAAATTGCCTCTCCGCGCCCCTGGACAGGGACCTTTCGCCAAACCTCCAGCGATTTCCCGCAAGCCACCCGTCGATGAATGACCGGCTCCCCACGATGACTCCTTCGGAAAGATACTGGATCCGGCGGCGGAGAGCGGCCCCGGCCGGAAGTTCGCCTCTCTGGGTCTCGACGGTGAACACGCCGGCTTTCGTAAAGCCCTGACGTAGTGAGGTTTCCTCTCCCGTCCCGTACAAAAGCCTTCGGTATTCCGCCTGCACGATCCGCCACTGTTCGGGTCTCCGAGGCATCAAGGATCTAATCCCTTCTCGTGCGCGCTCTCCGCCCCCCACAGCCTCCGCGTACCCGCAGAACCGGTAACTCGCCGGGTCGCTCACAATGCCCGCTCGAATCGGATTCAGGTCGATGTAGAGGGCCATGGTCATGAGCGTGTTCTCCTCGCCCTCGACGATGACGCTCCGGAAACGTTCTTCCCAAAGGGTGCCGGACCGCTGGTGATTCCGGTTGTAGAAGCTACTGAAGCGCTGTTTGAGCGACTTCATGAAGTTCGAGAGGCTCCACATCCGTCGGGTAAAAGAGGCGAGGAGAGCCTGAGCCCGCTCTTCCAGTCCCGCCCGCTGGAGGGCCTCGAGTTCGCGGCGCAGTCCGATGACGAATCTGGGTCGGTAAAGGGCTGAGACGCGGGAAAGCACCTCGTCCTTGGTCAATTCCCGAGGTCGGGGAACCTCTACCAAGATGTGGAAGTGGTTGGACATGATGCAGTACGTGAAGACCTTGAGGCCATAGAAAGTCTCGCATCGGCGGAGGATCTCGCGGAAGGTCTCCTTCTCAGGTTCGCCCATGATGAACCTGCGGTCGACGACCCGAGAGATGCAGTGGAAGAACCCCGTCTGGGACCCGTCCTCTGGAAATGCTCGCGCCCTTCGCATACGCTGAGTCTACCACATAATTGCCTGTCCCCAGATGTGAATCCGGAAGAGGCTTCACGTCGGAACGGCTTCGTGAGTATTGAGATTTCTGAAAAGAATGCCACGCCACGGCTTGAAATGCGCCGAGTCAGCAAGGTCTTGCCGTCAGGAAAGGGCCAGCTTCAGATCTTGGCTGGCATCGACCTTGCCATCGAGGGAGGTGAGTTCGCTGCCATCCTGGGGCCTTCGGGAAGTGGCAAGTCCACCCTGCTAGGACTCATGGCCGGCCTGGATCGCCCGACGGGGGGGGAGGTCCTCATCGACGGAGAACCCATCCAGGCCCTCTCGGAAGATCGCCTGGCCGTTCTGAGGCGGAAGAGAATCGGGTTCGTTTTTCAGTCGTTCCAACTGCTGCCAAATTTGACCGCTCGGGAGAACGTGTTGCTTCCTCTCGAACTCCTCCGAATTCCCTCGCCTGGCGTGCGCGCGGACGAGCTTCTCACGGCGGTGGGGCTCTCTGGGCGCGGTCACCATTACCCCGTCCAACTCTCTGGGGGCGAGCAACAGCGCGTGGCGCTCGCGCGCGCTTTTGCCCCGGAACCGGCCATCCTCCTGGCGGACGAGCCAACCGGAAACCTCGACAGCCACACAGGCGAGGTCATTCTGGAATTCGTCGAGAAGCTCTGGAGGGAGAGCGGAACCACGTTGATCCTCGTGACGCATGACCGGGATCTCGCCCTCAGAGCTGGCCGCCGCATCCACTTGAAGGATGGGCGCATCGAGAAAGATGAACGCGGTCCGGGGTCCCGGACATGACTCTCGGGTTTCTTTTCAGCGCCCTCAGGAGAGAGAGCAGGGGAGGCCGTTCACGGCTCATTTTCTTCTCGCTCTGTATTGGCCTGGGAGTTGCCGCCGTGGTCGCCGTGGCTGGCCTGACACAGAGCGTTGAACGCGGAATCCGGCTACAGGCCCGGCAGCTTCTGGCCGCGGATCTGGCTGTTTCGTCGTATCGTCCCCTGCCTCCCTCGGTGGCGCGTGTCATTGCGTCCGTCCCGGGAGCCGAGATGGCTGAGGTTCAGGAACTTGTGACCGTGGCGGCTCTCCCCGGGACGGCGGAACAACCGGGCCGCAGCGCTCTCGTGGAGCTGAAAGCCGTCGGGGCCGGGTATCCGTTTTTCGGCGAGATTCGTCTGGAGCCGGCGCAGCCCTTGGCTTCGCTGTTGTCGAGCGAAACCGCGGTGATCGGTCCGGAACTCGCGGCCCGGCTGGGTTTGAAGACCGGCAGCCAACTTCTGATTGGCAACGCGCCGTTTCGAGTTTCCGGAATCGTCTACTCGGAACCCGACCGCATCTCCGGCGCGTTCAGCCTGGGCCCGCGAGTGTTCCTTTCGGCAGAGGGAGCCGTCCGGACAGGTGTCATCCAATTTGGGAGCCGTGTCCTCCACAAAGCCCTCATCAAGTTGCCGCAAACAGCCCAAAAGAAAGATGTTGAGGCTCTTGCAGCGAGAATCCGAGCTTCGCTCGAGACACCCGCGTCCTTCCGAATCGAGTCATTTTCGGAGGCGCAGCCTGCTTTGCGGCAGGGACTCTCTCGTGTCGACCGTTACCTCGGTCTCGTGGCGCTCCTCTCGCTTCTCGTCGGGGGCGCGGGAGTGGCGCAGACCGTCCGGGCGTGGCTTGCGACAAGGCTGGACTCCCTCGCCATCATGAAATGTCTCGGGATGCGCCCACGAGAGGTCCTTGGTCTTTATCTGGTACAGATTTTGGGGCTCGCTCTCGCGGCCAGCCTGGCCGGGGCGGCCCTCGGAAGCATGGTCTTGTTCCTGGTTCCCCGTTTCGTTGGTCCCATATTGCCCGACGGGTGGCTGCAGCCGTTTTCCATGGTTGCCTGGATTCGCGGCATAACCCTCGGTCTCGGCGTTGGTGCCATCTTCAGCCTGCCGCCGCTCGTCGCAGCTGTACGGGTGCCGCCGTCGAGAGTCCTGCGACGAGACGTCGAGCCGTTACCTCCCACCCGTCTCGTTTCAGCGCTTTCCGCAGGCGTGGTCATTCTGGGAGTCCTGGCCGTGGCGGTCGCGCAATCCCGGTCTTTCCGGGATGGGGGGCTCTTCACTGCAGGCTTACTGGTGGCCACTGGAATCCTGGCCGGAATGGCAACCGGCCTGGTGAAATCCTCAGCGATCATCCCGAGAGCGCGCCTCCCATTCTGGCTGAGGCACGGCCTCTCGGCGCTTTCCCGGCCGGGCGAAGGGACGGTGCCGTCTCTCGTCGCGCTGGGGCTCGGCATCCTGGTCGTCCTCGCGATGGCCCTGGTCGAGCGTCATCTCACGGGGGAACTGCGTTCATCCTTGCCCAAAGACGCCCCGACGGTCTTCTTGATCGATATACAGCCCGATCAGTGGGATGGGGTGCAGCGTGTCCTGAGTCTGGAGGGCGCCTCGCGGCTTGATTCCGTGCCGATGGTCATGGCGCGTCTGGCGCGAATCAACGGAAGAAAGGTCGACGAGATTGCCCGGGAGAGAGCTGCGTCCAGTCCGGAGAACCGGCAGTGGGCCCTGACTCGAGAGCAGCGTTTGACGTACATGGAGGTCCTTCCCTCCGATAACAAGATCGTGTCTGGAAAACTCTGGTCTTTGAAGGGGATTCCGGAACTGAGCGTGGAGGAAAGGTTCGCCCGCGAGACGCTGGGTATTGATGTGGGGGCCAAGCTCGAATTTGACATTCAAGGCGTTCCTTTGGAGCTGACAGTCACGAGTCTGAGAAAAGTCGACTGGAGAACGTTTGGGATCAACTTCTTCTGGGTGGCCGAGCCGGGGATTCTCGAAAACGCTCCCCAGACGAGGCTTGCGGCGGCGCGTCTTGCCGAGGGAAAAGAAGACCGGGTACAGGATCTTTTGGCTCGCGAGTATCCGAATGTCACGATGATCAGAACTCGGGAAGTCCTGGTCCGGATTGCCGGGATCTTCGACAAACTGGGTGTGGCCGTTCAGTTTCTCGGGGTCTTTTCGGTGGTTGCCGGGCTCGTTTTGCTGGCTGGAGCCATCAGCGCCGGTTCAGTGAGGAAATCGCGTGAGACGGCCATCCTGAAGGTCATGGGTGTCTCACGGCCGGGCGTCGTTGGCATTTTCGCCGTCGAGTACTTTCTGGGAGGCCTTGTTGCAGGGGGCGTTGGCACGGTGGGCGGGGCTCTTCTCTCATGGTTTGTGGTGACACACGGTTTCCAGATCGGCTGGCAGCCGGGTATCGTGATCCTGGCCACCGCTCCGCTGGGAACGGCACTTCTTGCGTGCGCGGCCGGTCTCTCCGCCAGTCTGCGAGCACTTACGGTTCGTCCTCTTGAAGCTCTGCGGTCGGAGTAGGTAGCAACAACAACGAGGGGGACCGTGAAGGTCCCCCCTTTTCTGGAATCAAGAAGGCTGTGTGGTTCAGGGGCCAGCGCAGATTGCGTAAACGGCAATCGATCCTGGGGTTGGGAATTCATGAACGGCGGGCTGAGGCATCGGGTTCGTTCCTGTCACGAACTGCATGGTCCATCCGCCCGGACCAGAAGACGGGATGGACGGTATCGCGCTCACGAGAGTTGCCAGGGGAATCGGGATGAAGTCTTGGTCGTAGATGACGGGAATACTGAAACCGTGGCTGATGGGACGCGGATGCGTGACTGGGCAGTCAACAGTGGCCGTGAGAATGCTGAAATAGACGATTTCAACGGAACCGGGAACGATGACGAGATCAGCAAGCCCCGTTGGGCCAGTAGCGCCTGTGGCGCCCGTGAGGCCTGTCGGACCCGTGGAGCCCGTAGGCCCGATGAGACCTGTAGGCCCGATGGGACCGGTAGAGCCAGTGAGACCCGTAGGCCCGGTGAGTCGGCCCGATGGGACCGGTGGCGCCGGTAGGACCGATGGGACCTGTCGGCCCGGCTGGGCCTTCCGGTCCCGGCTTGGTGAGTTTGGCGAGATCAATGGACATCTCAAACGACGTTGGGTCCTGGCTCGTGTTGGCGACCCTCATCCCGTACGCGACGATGCGTCCTTCTCCTCCCAGGACCTCGATCACGAGAAGCGCATTCGATGATGTCTTCCCGGGAGGAAAAAGGGAGGAAGCGGCCAGCTGAAGGGCCTCGAAGGCGTGGATCTCCAGGGGCGTTGCTGAGAGAACCGTGTGATCCGAGTTGTACAGAACAATGCGGAGCGACACGGGTTCGCCGTCTACCTCCACGATGCCAAAGTTGTATCTGAAGGTCTCGTCGCCCGGCGTGAAGCAAACACCTTGAAGTTCAGTCTTCTCACCGATGCCGATGGCATATTCCACGGGGAATGCCTCGAGGTTAGACCCTGTCGTGTCCCCTTCCTGGCCAGACGCAGGCAAGTTGTAGGTCCGGCTGGTCACCAACAGATCGAACGCCGACGAGACCCGGATCGCACCGTGCCCTTCCGGGAGAAGGAAAAGAGTTCCGACGACGTTCTCGTACTTTTTTGTTTCTCCGGGGCCGAACCTCTCGTGAACGCGCAGGGGCGCGCCGCCCGGCAGATCACCCCGGTATAGCTCCAGGGTCACGTCCGCCGTGCCATTGAATAGATTCGTGACCCACAGCGTCGTGTACCACTCTGAACCAAAAGCGCCCGGGAGTCTCGCGGTGGCGGGAACGATGACATCTGTTGCGATGAATGTCGCTTCCGTTGACAGAGGCATGAAGAGGGGCACCAACATGAGGACAGACAGGAGTCTTGACGATCTCCGCGTGCAGCTCATTTCTAGAGTCCTCCAGCTGAATTCTGACGACCCTCGATCTGGCCTGTCAATCTGAACGGCGACTCTTACGCATCAGTCAAATTGTTGCAGTTTAACCACTTGGTTTTAAGGGGGTTGTCGCTGGCAAAGGGGAAAGCTGGAAATGGGTGGTCGAACCGGAGCGTCCTTAGCTGTTACACTAGTTAATTTTTCCCGATCTGCGTTTTCACCGTTTGTTTGGTGTCCGCAAAAAGAAAGCCTCGCCTCCGAGGGGGCGAGGCTCTTGCACGAAGGAGCGCAGCGAGAGCTACTTCTTGCTTCCCTGCCTGGCAACCGCTTCCGCGGCATTCCTGATAGCTTCGGGATCTCCGAGGTAGTAGTTCTTGATGGGTTTGAGATCCTCGTCGAGTTCGTAGACCAGGGGCACGCCAGTGGGTATGTTCAGTTCGACGATGTTGGCGTCGGAGATATTGTCGAGATACTTGACAAGCGCTCTCAAGCTGTTGCCGTGTGCCGTGACGAGGACTCTCTGGCCCGATTTCACGGCGGGGCCAATGACGGTCTCCCAGTAAGGGACAAAACGCGCAACCGTGTGAAGCAGGGCTTCAGTACACGGCAGCTCTTCAGGGGAAAGGGACGCGTAACGCCGGTCTTTTCCGGGGAAGCGCTCATCGGACGGATCGAGAGGGGGCGGGGGATCCGAATAGCTCCTCCGCCAAACCTTGACCTGTGCCTCTCCGAACTTCTCTGCGGTTTCCGCTTTGTTGAGGCCCTGAAGGGCGCCGTAGTGACGCTCGTTGAGCCTCCAATTGCGCGTGACGGGAATCCACATCAAGTCCATCTCGTCAAGGACGAACCACAGGGTTCGGATGGCGCGCTTCAGCACGGACGTGAAGGCCAGATCAAAGGTGAATCCGCCCTCCTTGAGAAGGCGTCCTGCCTCCCTTGCCTCTCCCATCCCTTTCGGCGTCAGATCGACATCTGTCCAGCCGGTGAACCGGTTCTCGAGGTTCCACTGGCTTTCCCCATGCCGAAGAAGGACCAATTTGTACATCGAAGACCTCCTCTTTGCGGGTAGGGACGGTACCACGAAAACTGAAGCCTAGCGGGTTCCGAGCAGCGGCTCGTCGGACGACCGGATGTCTCCAATGGGGAGTCCATTGGGGTAACGCCTGCGCATTTCCTGGATGGCCGAGACGGCGATCTCGAAATGTTCTTCCTTTGACTGTTCGTAGAAGAGTTTCGCATCCCCGGCGAGTTTGGGGCGTCCGTGCAGTGGCTTGTCACTGACGCAGAGCAGGGTCGCCGTCGGGATCCGGTAACGGAATCCGTTTGCCGCGATCGTCGCCGACTCCATGTCGACGGCAATGCTGCGCGAGAGGGCAATCTCTTCCAGGATTTCTCTCGGGTGGAACTCCCAGTTCCGGTTTCCGGTCGTGTAGACCATTCCGATGCGGTAGGTGGCCCCCCGGGCCTCCAGGGCCTCCATTAGAAGGGTGTTCAGATGGTGGTTGGATGCAACCGGAATACTCCGCGGGAGAACGTCATCAAGAACTTGGTCCCCGCGCATGTAGGTCGTCGCCAGAACGAGATCTCCGATTTCCTGGTGGTTTCTCACCCCGCCACAGTGTCCCACCATCACCATGGCATCCGGTCGCAGAACCGCGAGGTGGTCGGTGATGGTTTTTGCATTCGAGGGACCGACTCCGATGTTGATCAGGGAAATCCCGAAATTCCCCGGAGCCACGAGGTGATAGGCCGGCATCTGAACACCGTTTCGCTCGGGTCTTCTGGCCTCCGGGAAGTGTTCGAGAAACACCTCCGTGTGCATCGCGTAGTTCGTGAAGAGAACGTAGCGCTGGAAGAACTCTGGAGCCGTGCCCGTGTAATGTTCCAGCCGGTTGAGTGAGAGCGCGACCCTTTCTGCCCTGAAGAGAAACAGCTTCTTCTGGCGCAGGTCCCATGCCGCCTCGTCCAGTGCATCGAAAAGCGCCGGGTCGTCGAACCCGAGGATGGGCCGCGAGGCGGAGAGGGCAATCTTCGCCTTGCCCGAGGCAAGTTTTGAAAACTCGCGGACGAGAAACCAGCGAATGGCTCCCGGGCGTGCCAGCTCTCCTCGCAAGACGGGGTTGTGCCGTGACCAGGGGCGTTCGATTTCGACAGCCGGGTAAAAGCCGGCAGCGTAAATCTCCTCCGCTTCGTCACAGATGGTGGTTATAGCGTCAGCGACATCACACGGTTCCGTGATGAAGGCGAAATCGAATTCAATGGCCATCGGCGCGAAAGGTTATCGTGTCTCTTCCAGAAAGGCTTCCCCCGAAAGGTAAGATCGGGGTATCCGATGGCGCTCAATGATCTGCCCACCGGTCTCCCGGCTGATCCCGGAGTGACGTTCGATCCTGGCCGCACGCACGTGGTCCATGGCGAGACTCGCGCAGCCCGGCAATCAGTTCTCTGCCTTTCGCGATGGCGTATCGAAGGGCCGCAAGATCAGAAGGGCGAGGAAGAATCCCCCACACCTCCGGCATTCCGTCTGGTCGCGCTGGCTGGCGAGGGCGGTTTTGGAGAGGTCTGGGAGGCCGTCCAGACGTCTCTCGGCCGCCGTGTGGCTCTCAAGCGGCTCTCGCGGAAAAAGGCACACGAGTCCTCTGGTTTCGGGTCACACTCGGTGTCGCACGATCTCTTCCAGCAAGAGGCCCTGCTCACCGCCCGTATCGAGCACCCGGGAATCCCGCCCATTTACGATCTCGGCCTCGACGGGGATGGCCAGCCTGTCCTGGCGATGCGCTTTCTCCAGGGTTCTCTCTGGCTGGATTTGATCCGGAAAGACTTCTCCACCCTTGACCAGGCCGATTTTCTCGCAAAGCACCTGCCGGTTTTCGTCAACATGCTTCAGACGGTCTCTTACGCGCATTCCCGTGGCATCGTCCACCGCGATCTCAAGCCGGGGCAAGTCATGGTGGGCGAGTTCGGAGAAACGTGGCTCATCGACTGGGGCCTGGCCATGCGCTTCGGAGAAAGCGTTCCCATTGACCCGGTCGAACGGGCTGCCTGGCAGGCCTTGCCGGGCCCGCTCACGGCTTTGAATCCCGCGGGGACCCTGGCCTACATGGCGCCGGAACAGACACAAAAGACTGCCGCTGAAATCGGTCCGTGGACGGATGTTTACCTTCTTGGGGGAACCCTGCATATGCTCCTGACCGGTCTGCCGCCTCACCCGGCGGAACAGACGCAGGAAGTTTTTGAGCAGGCGGCATCTGGGTACGTCATCCCTCTTGCCGAGGCTTCCCGGGGAAGAGATGTGCCCAGGGAACTCGGAAGTTTGATGTCCCGCTGTCTTGCCCCGAGTCCTTCAGACCGGCCGGAGTCGGTCTTTGCTGTGTTGCAAGCCATAAAGGACTACCTTTCCGGGACCACCCGGAGGCGGGACTCGATGGCCCTTGTCTCCAGACTCATCACGCGGCTGGGTACCTCCCCGGACGATTACGCGGTTCTCTCCGATATCCTTTCTGAAACGGGAAAGGCGAGGGCGCTGTGGGCCGAAAACCCGGCCATTCCTGAACTCGTCGAGAACACGCTCCTTTCTTTCTCCCGTTCGGCGCTTGGCAACGGAGATCTTGTCCTGGCGCGGCTTCACGCGGAACACCTCGCGGACCCGCAAGAGAGAGAAAAACTGCTTTCCAATGTGGCTGCCGAGGAACGGCGGGAGAAGCGAGAGCAAACCCAGAGGAAAGTGGCGCTGGTTTCTGCTTTTGCTCTCGCCCTGGCTCTCGTGGTAAGCGCTGTTTTCTACACCCGCGCCCTTTCAAATGAACGGGATCAGGCCGAGGCCGCGCGAAAACAGGAGTCGCTTGCCCGGACGCGGTCGGACGGCCTCCTCGAATTCATGTTGAAGGACTTGCGGGACTCGCTGGAACCCGTTGGCCGGCTCGATATTCTCGAGAAAGTGCTCCGCCGGGCGCTCGGTGACATTGCCTCCCAGCCCGACAGGAGCCTCTCTGATCCGCAGCGCTTTCAGAAAGCGAGGGCTCTGGATGAACTGGGGCACGTTTTCGTTTCCAAGGGGGAAATCGATCGCGCCGAGGCCTCGTTCGAGGAGGCCCTCGCCATCAAGAGGCGGCTCCTCGAATCTGCTCCCGGGCATCTGGAATGGACTCGAAGTGTCGCCCTTGGCCTAAAGGCGCTGGCGGGGGTGGAACAGGCCCGAGGCAACCTCGATGCGGCGGGGAAGAAATTCGAGTCCGGGCTCGCGCTCTGGCGAAAGACGGGTGGACAGGGTCCTCCCGGCTTTTTCGAGTCGGAGGAGGCCGCATTCCTCGACCGCCTCGGAGACGTCCACGAAGCACGGGGAGACCTGAATAGGGCTCTCGAATTCGACGAGCGCTCGCTACAGCTGCTCGATGCGGCCATCCGTCAGGACCCAAGTAACTTGAATTGGCAGAGGGATCGCGCCGTTCTCGCCGGCAAGCTCGGTGATGTCCTTTCCCTGATGGGAAGAAGCCAGCAGGCCCTCTCTCAATATGCAGCCTACCGCGACGGCATCCTGTCGATGATCGAAAAGGATCCCCTCGATGTGCCGCAGCTTCGGGAACTGGCCGTTGCTCACAACAGTCTTGGATGGGCGCTCCGCACACTGGGGCGGCTCGACGAGGCTCTTGTGGAGATAAGGGCGCAACAAGTCATCGCCGCAAAGCTCGTCTCGCGGGACGCTTCGAACGCTTTGTGGAAGAGAGACTTGGCACAGAGCCACGCCGCGGCGGGCCGTATTCTGAAGGAAATGGGCCAGTACGGCGAAGCGCTCTCCGAATACAGGCAGGCGAGTGCTGGACTGGCTGAAGCTGCCGGAATCGACCCCGGGAATAGGACCAGTAAACGGGATGCAGCCCTCTGTGCGGCGCTGACGGCGTCCGTTCTCGTGAAAATGCAGAAGTGGAGCCAGGCCCGAGACATGTTGCGTCCGGCTGTCGGGACGCTCAGCGCGGTCTGTGCGGAGGACCCGGGGAACGCGGCCTGGCTGCACGGCCTGGCCTCGGCTGAGGTGTGGCTCGGACGCGCGCTTCTCGGGAGCGGTGACCGTGCGGGAGCGCGCCGTTGTCTCGAGAAAGCAGCAGCCCGCCTCGCCCCCTTGACGGCAGAACTCCAGGGGGTGGATCAGCGGCTCGGTTCCGTCCGGGCGCAGGCTCTCGTTCTTTCTGGAAGAACGGTCGAGGCGAAACCGCTTGTCGATGCCCTGTTGGCCGGCGGATGCAAGGATCCAGACCTCCTCGAGTTGCTGGGGACCTCTTCGGCGCGGTCCAAAAAGTGAGAATTGAGGAATATGGCGGGTGCGAAAAAGCCACGTTTGAAGGATGGGGGGGCCGCAGGGGGCCTTGCGGGCATGAAGATTGCGTTGTGTCAGATCAAGGTGGTCCCCGGGCGTCCAGACCGCAACGTAGAGACGATCCTGGCGCGTCTGGAGGAAGCGGCCTTGCGCGGATGCGATCTTGCCGTTTTCCCGGAAATGTCTGTCCCTGGTTACTTGATTGGCGATGCCTGGGAAGACGAAGGACTCGTCCGTGACGTTCTTCTGGCCAATGAGCGAATTCGCGAGGCCACCCGAAGTGGGATCGCGGCCATTTGGGGCAGCCTCCTCGTTGACCCGGGCCGCACGAATGAGGATGGCCGCCTGCGGAAGTACAACGCCGGGTTTGTCGCGCAAGGGGGCGAGCTGAAAGACAACGGGGTGACAAAGGCAGCCGTCAAGACCCTGCTGCCTGAGTACCGCATCTTTGATGACCCCCGCCACTTCACCTCCTTGCGTCAGTTGACGGCGGACCCTTCCGCTCTTCTGCGCCCGTTTCCGGTGCGGCAAAGAGGCAGGGCGGCCGCGGACGAGGTCCGAATCGGCCTCCACCTGTGCGAGGACATGTGGCACGAGAACTACCCCGTAAACCCGCCTGAAATTCTCGTCGGGAACGGTGCCAACCTCCTGGTCAATATTTCTGCCTCTCCGTGGACATGGCAGAAAAACCGCAAGCGGCACGAGGTCGTGAGATCCATCGTCGCGCGCGCAAAAGTACCTTTTGTTTACGTGAATGCCATTGGCGTTCAAAACAATGGGAAGAACCTCATTGTCTTTGACGGCTGCTCGGCTGTTTATGGAAGCGACGGGAGTTTGGTCCTCGCTCTTGAGGACAACACCGAGTCTGTTGTGGATCTCACTCTCTCTCCGTCGCTTCCAACCGTAGACCTTCCGCCGCAGGACGACTCGCGTGAACTCTTCGAAGCTCTCTGCGCCGCTCTTAACGAGTTCCTCTCCGGGTTCCCTGAAGATCACAGGCACGTTGTCGTGGGCGTGAGCGGCGGAATCGATTCGGCAACCGTCCTCGCGCTTCTCGTTCACTTGCTGGGGCCGTCGCGAGTCTCGGCCATCTCGATGCCCTCGAAATTCAACGGCCCCACCACGCTCGGGCTCACCGCCCATCTCGCCCGCACTCTTGGGGTCTCGCTGGAGACGGTCCCCATTCAAGGGATGGTGGACCAGTTGGCCGCCGCCACGGGCATCACGCCGGTGGATTTTGCTTACGAGAACATCCAGGCGAGGGTCCGCATGCAGGTTTTGGCCGCGCTTGCTCAGAAGCGGCACGCGCTCTTTACTTGCAACGGCAACAAGGTAGAGCTGGCCTTCGGTTATTCAACTCTTTACGGTGATCAAGCCGGAGCCATAGCCCCGCTCGGCGACCTTGTCAAGCGGGAAGTGCGGCAACTGGCGGTTTACCTCAACGAGAAGGTGTTCGGCCGGGATGTCATTCCGCAGTCCTGTATCGAGATGAAGCCCTCGGCGGAGCTTTCTCCCGCGCAGAGCGTTGAAGAGGGGAAAGGCGATCCGTTCGACTACGGGTCCCAACACGCTCGCGGCTACCACGACGAAATGGTCAGGGCTTTCACCGAGTTCAGGAAAGGACCTGAGTGGTTTCTCGAGGAATGGGCCTCTGGGAGGCTGGAGACGACTTTGTTGTTACCGTCTGGCACGCTCGAGAGGCTCTTTGTTACCCCTGCCGCATTCGCCGCCGATCTCGAGGAGAAGTGGAGCCGCTTCGCGGGCTCGGTTTTCAAGCGGGTGCAGGCGCCGCCCATTCCAATCGTGTCCCGGCGCTCCTTCGGGTATGACTTGCGTGAGGCGATGCTCGCGCCCCATTTCACGAGCCGCTACCGTGATCTGAAAAAGGCGATTCTGTCGCGCCAGCGGCGTGTGAAGCGGATCGCCGTCTACGGAGGGAGTTTCAACCCGCCTTCCCGCCATCATCAGGAAATCGCGCGGCGTCTGACGGCCGTGTTTGCGAAAGTCGTTGTCGTTCCTTGCTGGCTTCGCAGCGACAAGGCTTCGGTGGGGGCCGTTGCGCCTGAGCACCGCCGCAGGATGGCCGAGATTGCGTTTTTGCCGATTCCCGGCCTGGAATTGGACCTGACAGACATGGAACAGGAAGCCTTCACGCCAACCTGGAAGCTGGATGAACGAATGAAAGCAGAGCATCCGGGAGCTGAAGTCTGGCACGTCGTTGGGGGGGACATCATCGCGGGAGGGAGGGCAGGAGGCTCCGAGATACAGAGGTCCTGGCAGCGAGGGAAAGAGATCTGGAAGTCTCTCCACTTTGCCGTTCTGACCCGGGCCGGGTCGGGTATGCAGATCGCGGATCTTCCGCCAAATTCACGTCTGATCGATGCCTCGGGACTCTTCGGATCGGGAACCGTCGTGAGGGAGCGGCTCGCCCTCGGAGAAGACGTTCTGAAACTGGTGGAAGAACCTGTTCTTCGTTACATCAAGGAAAACGGGCTTTACGGTATGGGCGCATCCGGGGAGGTTCGTTAGACATCAAGTTGGGGTCGCTTCGAGACTCGTGATGTGGGATCATTCTTCCATCGTCATGGAGCGACTCGGGGATCATTCAAGCCCGAGTCTGGAGCCGATGAAGAGAGAAGAATTCTCGGAGCAGCTCTTATACGACGGCCAAACACGTGCGCCGCCATGACTGAAGCGCTACATCCACGAGACTGGCTCATCTCGAGTAGTGACCAACTTGGGGCCCACCAGGTCAGTCACCACAAACCGTGCGTTGCGTCAATCTCGCCAACCCGCCATCGACACTGAAAGGGAGGAATAAGTGTACCTGCTCAAACGTGGCCTGCTCCTTGCTCTAGTGGCTGGAATGTTCACCATCCCTGTGTTCCCAGCCGCCGCCATCGAAGATACGGCAAACATCTATCAGCCAGATTCCGTCGAGTACTACATGACGGCGGATCAACTCGCCTGGATCCGTCCCGGCGTCAACATCACCATCGTCTCGGTGACGGACGTTGCCCCCGGAAAGAAGCCGGTCATCGAGTACACCCTGACCGACGACATGAAACAGCCCCTGGACCGGCTTGGTGGCACGACACCGGGAACGATCTCGACGAGTTTCATCCTGTCAAAGTGGGATCCAGCGACCCGAAACTACGTCCCTTATACATGGCGCCTGCGCAACGGCGTGAACAACCCCGCCGCTGACCAGGGCGGAAGCACGGCTGATCTGGCCGTCGGCCGTTACAAGTACACTTTCGGGACGACGCTCCCCGCGGACATGGATGCGGCGGCCACAAACACACTCGGGGCCTACGGCAGCCGGAACATGACGGGGATCCTGAGCAAGAACTACTACGCCCCCAACGTGTTCCAGGAAATCAGGGCCGACGGCGGCACTCCTGGAGCCGTGTGGAACGTGATGGATGTTGCCAAGTGCAACGCGTGCCACGATCCGCTGGCCCTGCACGGGGGGACGCGCCGCCAGGTGAAGAACTGCATGCTCTGTCACAACGCCTCGATCGCTCCCGACGCCACGAGCGGCGAGTCTTTTGATGGCAAGATCTTCTTCCATAAGTTGCACCGTGGCAAAGACTTGCCGAGCGGAAAAGCCTATTACGCTGGTGGCGACTGGTCAACGGTCGCCTACCCGCAGGACATGCGCAACTGCACGAACTGCCATGACCCGAAGGCTCCCGAGGAGAACATCTGGTACACCAGGCCAACCCGCGCGGTCTGCGGCTCCTGCCACGACAACATCAACTGGGCGACTGGTGAAAACCACCTCGGCCTCCCGCAGATCAACGACAACTCCTGCAAGAACTGCCACGGCGCCACGATGTATGCCGAGTGGGATGCTTCCGTCAAGGGGGCCCACGTTGTCCCGGCCAAGTCCACACAGCTCAAGGGGCTGAAGGCGACTTTTGTCAGCGCAACGAATTTCGTCGCCGGGCAGAAACCTACCGTGACCTTCAAGATCACGAATAGCGATGGTTCGGTTGTCAACGGTACCAAGCTCAATACTTTCTCCCCGATTCTCGCCGGTCCTACCTCGGATTACTCTGCTTACTGGCGTGAAGCGGGCCTGACGACGGGTGTCTTTGATTCCGTTGCCGGAACAACTTCCTATACGTTCACGAACGCAATTCCAACCAATGCAACCGGAACGTGGGCGATCAGCCTCGACGCCTACCGTAATGTTTCCCTCAAGCGGGGCGACGGCGGACCAGATCTCACCTATCGTGAGTGCGCTCCCAACCCGGTGTGGTACGGCGCTGTTACGGCCGGAGGCAGGGTCACCGCGCGCCGCACGATCGTCTCCATGGCCAAGTGCAATCTTTGCCACGACCAACTGGCTCTCCACGGCGGCCAGCGCCTCGTCATCGAAGAGTGCGTGATCTGCCACAACCCGGTCAAGGATGACTCCGCGCAGCGTCCGGCGGATCAGGGGCTGGCCGAGTCTGTCGACATGAAGCGCATGATTCACCGCATCCACACGGGTGAAGAACTCGCCCAGGAGTACACGGTTTACGGGAACGGCCGGAGCCGTCACGAATACAACGAAGTTCGATACCCCGGAGACCGGCGGAACTGTGTGGCGTGCCACACCAACATGAACACCGCTGGGCTTCCCACCGGCGGTGTCCTCGACACGGTCACCCTGCGTGACTACTACACGCCGATGGGCCCCGGCACCACCTCGTGCCTCGGCTGCCACGACAACAAAGACAGCATCAACCACGCTCTTCTCAACACTGCGAAGTTCGGAGAGGCCTGCGGCAGCTGCCACGGAACCAACTCTGAGTGGTCGCCCACTGTCGTTCACGCACGGTAAAGTCCGGTCTTTGAACCCGGCCCCTCTCTCGCTCGAGTGAAGGGGTTCCAAGTCAGAACAGAGCCCGGGCTGCGTGGCCCGGGCTTATTCTTTTCATTGGCGGGCTCTGGTGGGTTTCCCGGGCGTTCCTGGGGAAAGTAATTGGAATAAGCTCCCCCGATCTCCGAACGCTCGCTCGAGGTTCCTCCGTGCAGAAGCTTCTGAAAATCCTGGCAGCCGGTCTTCTTATTCTCGTGCTCATTCTCGGGGCGGTCTGGTTTGGTGGCCGCCGCTACCTGGTGCGATCCATTCCGGTGCACTCAGGAGAAGTTGCGGGGTTGCCTCTCGCGCAACCCGTGGAGATCTCCTTCGATGCTCGCGGCATCCCGCGCATCCGTGCCAGGTCAGATCGCGATCTCTTTTTCGCGGCTGGCTACGTCCATGCCTCTGACCGTCTCTTTCAGATGGAACTCGTGCGCAGACTGGCGCGCGGCGAGCTTGCCGAGATTTTCGGAGAGATCGCCTATGACATGGATGTGAAACAACGCAAGATCGGATTTGGGCGCAAGGCGGTGCGAGAGGCGGCCGACCTCTCTTCAACCGCAAAGTCGATGCTCGAGAGTTACTCCAGCGGGGTCAACAGCTTCATTTCAAAGACCCGCCAGCTCCCGCCCGAGTTCACGCTGCTGGGGTTCCGGCCACGGCCGTGGACCCCAGCCGACAGCCTTGCCATCGCCCTCTACCAGACTTGGTTTTCACACGAACTGATGGACATGGATGAGGTCTTTCAGAAGCTTGCTGAGAAAACAGGGACAGACATTGAATCGCTGGCCAAGCCGCACTCGGGGGTTCCCTATCCGTGGTCGCCTCCAACGGTTCCGGCCGGTCCTCTTTCGCAACTCCTTGGTAAAGAAGAGTTTCCATGGCGAATGTCCGCTGCTTCAAACTCGTGGGCTATTTCGCCTCAGCGGTCCGCCTCCGGGAGTGCCATTCACGCCTCGGACCCGCACCTGGCCATTAACCAGGCTCCCGGTCTCTGGTATCTCGCTGCCCTCCACTCGGATGAGGGAATGGACGCGGTGGGCGTGACTCAGCCTGGCCTCCCGTTTGTGGTGATGGGACACAACGGGTCCATCAGCTTCGCCTTCACGGTGGCCTCGGTTGACATCATCGATTGGTACAGCGAAGAGATCTCGAGCGGCTCGCCTGCCACCGTCATGACACCCGATGGCCCGCGCGCCATGGAGGAGATTGCCGAGAGAATCCAGGTAAAGGGAGAGAAGGCCCCCCGCCTCGTCAGGGTGCAGCGCACGCCTCGCGGGCCGCTGATGAAAAGAGACGGTCAAAGGGGAATCTCGATGCACTGGGCCGGGTTCGATTTCTCCGCGGCTGCGATGATGGATGCAGGAATGGCCCTGCAGCGTGCCCGGGACTTTCGAAGCTTCCAGAAAGCAGTGACGGGGTTCGGAGCGCTGGATGCGAACTGGGTCTACGCGGACCGGAACGGAAATATCGGGTACCAGCTGGGGGTTCCCGTACCCGTGAGGTCCTATGACGATACCTTCTCCCTGCATCCCGGCGCAGCAGCTTCTTTCGGGTGGGAAGGCTACCTCCCGCTCGAGGAAACGCCTCACGCGCACAATCCCGAGCAGGGGTTTCTTGCAAGCTGCAACAACCAGCCCGTTGGGGCCAACTGGCCCCATCCTCTCCCCGGTTTCTACGATCCGTACCGTATTACGCGGGCGGTGGCCCTACTGGCAGCCGAATCGAAATGGACTCGCGAGAAAACCGAGCGGATGCAGCTCGATCGGGTTTCAGGGCGTGCGCTTCGCTGGAAAGACTTTTGCACCGCGGGCGCGGAGAAACTTGGTGAAGAGAAAGTGGCGGAAGAGTTGCGTGGCTGGGACGGAAACATGGAGACGGCCTCCCGTCCCGCGGGTCTTTTTGCGCTCTGTTGGCACTTCCTTACAAAGTCCCTCTTCGAGGATGAGTTGGGTAATGAGTGGCCGCGTGCCCGCTCACTTCAGGAGCACGTTCTTTCAAACGAGAAGAGCCCTGTCGTGGACGATCACCGAACACCCGAAATTGAAAGCAAGGAGGACATTGCGGCACTTGCCATGAAACAGGCCCTCGTGGCGGCCAGGGGGCGGTCATTTGGAGAAATGAGCGTTCTCTCGGTGAGGCATCCCCTTGCCAGCGTGAAGCCCCTCGACTGGTGGTTACGGCTTTCCCGCGGGCCGGTATCAATGGGAGGCGATCCGGGGTCCCTGAACGCCAATTTCTACGAGTGGAACGAGAAGCGGAGTGAGTTCCGCTCCCTCTACGGCCCCAGCATGCGTTTCGTTCTCGACTGGGCGGATCCCGATTCCTTCAGCATCACGATAGCGTTTGGTCAATCGGGGAACCCGTTCAGCATTCACTACGACGATTTCTTCCTCCCCTCGCTGCGCGGGGAAAGGTGGACCGTACCGTTCTCGAGGGACAAACAGGCGGCCAGCGAGACCTCCAGACTCACGCTTCTTCGTTGAGCCCCGTCAGCAGAAGTCACCAGAGGGGAAGGGGTCATTGGGAATCAGAGAGATTCCAGGAACCCCTCCCCGAAAGCACGGAAGACGTGTTGCCAGGTCTCAAAGAGCAGGCTTGCCAGGTCCGCGCGTCCCATGAAGACGATGTAGGCGGCTGTTGAGATGGCCGGGTTGAGCGCGTAAACACCCCTTTTCAGCCTGCCATCGAGAACGCGGGAGAAGAGGAAGTAAAAGACGGCCGCCGCGAGGACCAAACCGAGGATGGCCGTGGCATGAAGCCACAGGTCTGTTCCCCTCCCAAGACGCCGTGCTTCCGTCACGAGCCCGGCGGCATATCCGGCATACCAGATCTGAACGAGGAGCCCGGCGATCCAGCCAGGCCAGCTGGATTTCGACTTGTTGATCACTTCCGTGGTCCTGTCGAACCAACCCTCGGACCACGTCCGCGGTTCACCCGTCAGCTTGTGTTGCAGCCGGTTCCCGGCCCAGGCAAAGAGTGCAGCCAGAAGCCAGAGCACCACGAATACGACGGCGAGGCCCCAATACATCACCACGCTCCCGAGGGCGTGTCCAAGAAGCTTCACGAAATCCACAGGGGCGGGAGTCTACTTTTTTTGAGTTGCTCACGGCCACACGTCGTCGGAGAGAGAGAAGGGCAAGTCTTGCGGAGACCCCTCACCCGGCGCTCACGCGCCACCCTCTCCCCGGTCTGCGGCCTTGGTGCTGACGTAAGGAATCGGGATCCAGGTTCCGTTCGCGTCCCAGCCACCCCGAGTGACGAGCGCATGGACATGAGGATGGATGTTGAGTTGATCCCCGAACGTCTGAACGACGGCCACCATCCCGGACCGGAAGCCCTTGTCCTCGTCCCGTCGGGGCGACATCGTACTGCCGGCGCAATGCACCGATGAGGCTGCTGCCGCAACTGGATGGCACCGAGGTTACGAGCACCACGCTCTTTGGCCCTGGCGCAAAGACGGTGACGTTCCTGTTCCGGGATGCCTCGGGAAACACCGGCACCGCAACGTCGGTGGTGACGGTGCAACTCTGGGGCGACCTGAACCTGAACGCCACGGTGACCGCGTTTCCTTGCCCCTCAGGGAGCTGGCCGCCACGGCCCGGCGCCTCGAAAAGGGTGAACTGGGAGCCGCCGTTCGTTCGCGGGCTTCGGGTGAGACGAAGGAAGCCATTGACGCGTTTAACCGCATGTCCGCCCGTTTGCAGGAACTCGAAAAGGAGACAGCCGAGTTGAGAGAGCGAGAACACCTCGGGGAGCTGGGAGAAGTCGCGCGGGGTCTAGCGCACGCGCTGAGGAATCCGCTTCACGCCGTTGGCCTGGCCGTCGATGAACTGGCGGCTCGTTCCCCGGAGGATTCAGAGGCGGCCGGTGCAAAACCTCTTCGCCATGCAAGTACTCGAGCGCCTCGAGTACTTGATCTGCCAGAGCCACTGTCTCTTCGACCGAGAGAGACCCATGTGCCAGCTTCGCCGAGAGCGTTCCGCCCGGCACCAGTTCCATGGCAACGGCAAACCGGTCCGGGAGTTCGATCAGTTCATGGACCCGGACGATTCTCGGATGCTGCAAGCGCCGCCCGAGCCAGACCTCACGCCTGATCCGCTCACGCGCAACCGCGTCCATTCCAGGTCTGAAGATCTTGATCGCGCAGTTCTCTGAGACTTGCCCATCCCAGGCCAGCCAGACCTCCGCCTGACCTCCCGATCCGAGCCGGCGCTCTAGCCGCCAGCGCGGCGGCAAAGAAGGCGGCGTTTCTGGCCCAGCAGATGCCGGGCCATTCCATGTAGGCGTCTGGTAGGGGTCGGGAGGCTCACCCTTGGACATCGATGTATTTCCGCGGCCCCGTTCACCAGACCGTCTGGACCAGACCCGAATCCCGGATTTTTGTATCAGCTGTCACGAGTGGCGCTCCTCGCGAGATGGCGGTAGCGACAATGAGCCGGTCTGCTGGATCTCCGTGCATCCCCTCTCCGAAGCTCCCCGCCAGTGCTGCAATCTCAGCGGAAACAGGCTCGAATCGCAGTTCCGGCAAGGTGAAGACATCTTCGAGCCATCTATCCACAGGCATGGAAAACTCCAGACGCCCTTTCCCTACAGCTGTGACGATTTCCAGGACACTGATCGCCGACGCTGCTAGACCCCCTGTATCGGCAGCCTCTTGAATTACCTCACGTGCAGCTTGCGAAAGCTTCACCGGTGAAGTCAGCCACCAGATCAGTACATGAGTGTCCAGGACGGCTACTGGTTCATGTCCCATTCACCCTCCGCGATCGCGGGTCCGAAAGGGTCGTCGTAGCGAACCAGGCTCCCTCGCAGACGGGTCCGAATGTCCTCCAGCTTCGCTTCCGGCACGGACAGCGGATGAATCTCCGCCACGGCTTTTCCATGCCGCGTCACCCGGACGCTCTCGCCCCGTTCCACTCGTGCCAGATATTCCGGCAGACGCTCGCGCAGAAGGGTTACATTGACCTCGAGCACAAAACGAGAATAGATCCGTACACTCGAGATGTACAGAAGGAAGAGGGCAGAGCATCGGGAGTCCCGGCGGCCTGCTATCCTTTTCTTCAGGAGTAATCATGACCGAAGCCGCCAACCTCAAGACCGCTGGAAACATCGCAAAAGAACTCGGCATCTCTGATGCCAAGGTGAAAAAGCTGATTGCTGAACTCAAAATCGAGCCCGCTGCCAAGAAGGGGAATTGCAGCTACTACTCCGAGGAGGATTTCCAGAAGATCAAAGCTGCGGTGAAGTAGAGAACCGTCAGGGCGTCGGGATCCAGAGAGTCCCCACTCCCTGACGATCAGCGGCCAGAAGTCCGCCATCACGCCATCACGGACGCCCGCTCAGCTCTGCGTGAACTCCAGCCAGAGGGTGGCGAGGTCGAGTTCCACGGCTTCGAATGGACGGGCTCGAACGGCCTCCCGGTCGGCATGGCACTCCTCGAGGGTCCACTTGCCCTCTTTGAGCCAGAAGACTTCGAGCGTCCGGGCGACAGGATCGATGATCCACATCCAACTGATCTTCTCTCTCGCGTAAATCACCGGCTTGGTCACGCGGTCATACCGAAGTGAACCAGGTGAGAGGATCTCACAAACCCAGTCTGGAGCGACCGAAATGAAGGGCCCCGAGGGGATCGAGGGAAGGGTCTCCTTCCGCCAGCCCGCTAAGTCGGGCACGAGGATGTCGTCACCCAAGTGGAGTTCCGGTTCATCAACGATCCACCAGCCGCCCGGACCGCTTCGGCCGAGCTGGAACGGGCCGAGAAGTTCGGATCCGACAACGGACGCCGTGAAACTGTGGGGAGTCGCCGGGCGTGGTGTGGCGATCAGTTCTCCAGCAAGAATCTGGCCGGTGACAGTTTCCGGCAGGGCCATTAGGTCCTCGTAGGTTGCCTTCTTTGGAGCGACTGCTGGCGTAAGCATGAGTCGATTCTAGACGAGCCCGGGCCTTGATTCTCAGGGCGTCCGGATCCAGAAGGTCCCCAGCTCGAGTTCGATCGCGTCAAACGGCTCGGCGCGAACTACATCGTCGCCACCAGCGGTCAGAACAAGCAGCCACTGTTGCCCGTTGAGACGAAAGACCTCGAGCGTTTCGAGAGCCGGATCAAGCAGCCAGACGTGCGAAACGGCCTCTCTCGCGTAGACGGGGAGTTTCTTGATCCGGTCAAAGCGCGCGGTAGAGGGCGAGAGCACTTCACAAACCCAATCTGGGGCTAGCGTGAAGTAAAGGTCTTTGGGGAGTACAGGCAACCGCTTCCGCCTCCAGCCGGCGATATCGGGAACGAGAATGTCTTCACCCAGGTGGATCTCGGGCTCATCGACAATCCACCAGCCCCCCGGACCGCGCCGGCCGCGATCGAAGGGATCGTAGAGTTCTGCCCCCGTTGCCGAAGCCACTCTCTGATGTGAAATTGCGGGCCGGGGAGAAGCGAAAAGGTCACCATCGACGATCTGGCCAGTCAAATGATCTGGCAGGGCCAAGATATCCTGGTACGAGGCAGGCTTCCGGAGCGGGACACTGAACATAATCCGTGATTATACGAGCCGAGTAGCGCCGATTTAGTGCCCCGGCTCGTTCCCTGTCTCGATCCCGAGCCTCTGAATTTTCAGCCTGAGACCGTCACGAGTAATGCCAAGCGCTTCGGCAGCCTGTCCACGGTGGCCGCGTGAGCGCTCGAGCGCGGCGATGATCAGCCTCTTCTCGAGTTCGTCCAGCCTCGGCTGCATCCGCAAGTCGGAAGCGTCCTCGACCGGCTGAGACCTGAGCGTGATTTGTGACGACTCTCTGCGTGCCGGCGAGAAATCGCTGGATGTGAAATGACTGCCTCGCAGCCCGGCTGTGAACCGAGAACATTGGTACCGGACTTGAGCCAGGTGTTCTTCCAGCCTCCGTTCTCTTGCCACCGGAGCCGGTACCCCGGTCTTTCTCCCACGTCAGCAGCATTATCGCGTTCTTTGAAGACCTTTCATGCGGGGCATTTAGGGAGCTTTAGAATCCTCCGGGCTACCTGATGAGCAACGACACGCCCCGAGCCACGGTCTCTGGTGGGAGACACACTGATCTCGGTGCTGAGGCAGCTCCGGTCTGGTTACACGAACCGGCCGGCACACTTCCCGCAGAGCGTCGTTCTGTGTGGGGTGCGCGACGTCCGGGACTGTCGGCTGAGGACAGATCAGGGTAAAGCCGTGATCGCTGGAGGGAGCGCCTTCAACATCAAGGCGGAATCGCTGCGACTCGGGAACTTCGTGAGGGAAGAGATCGCTGCACTTTACGAGGAGCACACCTTGGAAACTGGACAGGTGTTCGAACCTGGCGCCGTGGAGAATGCGTGGGGGTTAACGCGTGGACAGCCCTGGCTGGTGAATGCCGTTGCCTACGAGGCGTGCTTCCGGATGAAAATGGGGCGCGACCGGAGCCGGCCTATTACAGGGGCAATGATCGATCAGGCGAAAGAGAATCTCATTTTGAGACGGGTCACACATCTCGATCAGCTGGGGGACAAGCTGAAGGAAGAGCGGGTGCGAAGAGTGCTCTTGCCGATTCTCCAGGGAGAGATGATCTCGGCAGAGATCCCGGATGACGACATTCAGTACGTCATCGACTTGGGGCTCGTGGTGCGAGAAGGGCAGCTACGTATCGCAAACCCGATCTACCAAGAGGTGATCCCCCGTCAGCTGACCTCGTCTACTCAGGACATGCTGAGCCAGGAGTCGGCGTGGTACGTACGAGAAGACGGCAGACTCGACATGACGAAGCTTCTCGCGGCCTTCCAGGAGTTCTTCCGGGAGAACTCGGAGATGTGGCTGGAGCGGTTTCACTACCGGGAAGCAGGTCCACAGCTCTTGATGCAGGCGTTTTTGCAGCGCATCGTGAACGGAGGGGGTTCGGTGGCACGTGAGTACGGACTCGGAACGCGGCGAACGGACTTGCTCGTGACGTGGACCTATCCGGGAGGGACCCAGAAAGCGGTCATCGAGCTGAAGGTGCGGTGGAAGAGCCTGGAACGAACACTCGGAGATGGGTTGCGGCAAACCTCGGAGTACATGGACCGGACAATGACGGCGGAAGGGCACCTGGTGATCTTCGAGCGGACACCGGGGAAGCCGTGGGAAGAGAAGATTTATGTACGAGAGGAGCCATTCGAGGGGAAGATGATCACGGTGTGGGGGATGTGAGAGTCCTAGCTTCCTGTGGAATGATCGTGGATTCTGAGCTGGATGATTAGGGAGTGACAGAGCACTCGTGCAACCAATCGAGGTCGAACCCGAGGCCGTGACGATGGGGAGAAAGGCTCTGATCGTCGTCAACCGCCGTGGAACTGGCGGTCGGCGCAGCCTCGATCGCGTCATTCACCAGCTCGAGGACGCCGGCCTTGATGTGTCCGGTGAGGCTTTTTGTGCGCTTCTGCGGTGGGAAACTCGAGCACCGGTTTTTTCACCGGGAGAGAAGCACAGACGCGAGAGGCTCACCGGGTTTCTCATGCAGTACCTGGCGAGAGCTTCAGAAGCACGTCCGTCCCCCGGCAGGACGGTCACCGAGTTGTGGATGGAAAAACCGGAATGCCTCCATGAAAGGAGAAGCTGAATCCGGTCGTCGTCAAGGAGTCCCTGATTCTTCAGAAGCCGGAGGATCTTGTGGCGGAAAAGCTCCTCACTCGGGGCGAGGGCAAGAACTTCGGGAACGGTCAATTTTACCCGTGGAAAGAACATCTGCCGGAAATGTCGAGCAGTTCGTCCACGATTCTCAGAGTTAACCCCCAGATCACCCGGCCCTCGTACTCGTAGCATGGAGTGGGGAGCGGCACCCCGCGCCGGACCCACGTGAAAAAGCTCCTGTTGCCGCGATCCGCCATGAACCCGAGAGGAACCCAGAGGGTCTCCTGAACTTCGTGGTTTGGCCTCAAGGAGGGATCCCCTTGGAGGGCGAAACAGATGGGGTACACGCTGTGCGGTGGTTTTCCGAGAGGAAGGTGCGTGCGAACTTCCGAGAGTTTTCCGACTGGGCGAGCCAGACGCTCCAAGTCGAGGTCGATCTCTTCTCGCGTTTCACGCACGGCAGCCTCGAACGCGGAACGATCTCCAGCGTCGATCCGGCCGCCGGGGAGACCCATGTGTCCCGACCATGGATCCCTGGGGTGCTGCGCCCGTTTGATGAAGAGGAGTTCCGCCCCCCCGGGGCAGTCCCGCAGAATGGCAGCGACCGCGGCCTTTTGCGTCAGAGGCACCTCATCCTCGGCTCGATGCGAGATCCGCGCGAGCCCCGCTTCGATCTGTGCCACGCCTGGCCCGGCTTTCACCGCACTGTCTCCGACGGGACTTGAGGAGTTAAAGCCATGAAGCGAGATGGGCTTGTGGGCTCCCGTTCTCGATAGAAACTGTACCGGTCGAGGAGTTCGCCCGCGAGGGCAACGGCTGTGGCGATTACGGCCCAATCGGGATTCCGGTACCCAAGAATGCATGCCACCGCAAGAGCCGTCACTCGCGGCACGAGAACTCCATGAGGCCCGCCGGTCAGTATGAGTTTGAATGCAGCGGCGGGAATCCAGAACTCCGGAAGTCTCGCCAGGAGCCCGAATACGAAAAGAAGTGTGCTCGTGGCTTCCGCCGAATGGAAAAACAAGAGCAACGATGGCTTTCCTCCAAGGGGGATCTTCCGGTAAACGCCATCAATGGAAACGGTTGCCAGGACTCCCGAGATCACCGCCAGGATCGCGAGGGCCTGTGGACTCTTGCCGGGAAAGAGAAGGAAAGCCAGAGAAAAGAACAGGAACCCCGCTGAAAAGACGATCTCTCGGCTCAGCCACGAAGATTCGACGTTCAGGATCGCGCGCCACGCCCGGAGCGGTTTACCGAGGTGAAGCGCGCTCATGGCAAAAACCGCGAGTCCGGCCCCGGCAAACCAGCCTGAATGAGGTTTCAAGGCAGGCCTGAGAAGGCCCGCGGCGAACCACGCAACGAGGACCGGAATAACAAGCGTGAAAAGGACGAGTCCCCATTCCGAGCGTGGGTGGATCTTCAGGGCCGGGACCGGCTGCGAGGGAGGGATCAGTGGAGCGTCATGGGCTCTTTGGGGAGGACTCGGGAATGATGGCGGTGCCTTCGGAGTCACGAGTGCGGGGCGCAGGGGGGAGGAAGGCAATCCGAGTGCCTCTGGCTCGCCCTGTTCCCGTTCCCTGGGTTGAACCAAAAGAGCCCCGGCCGGGCAAGCCTGGGCACATGTGGGGACTTCATCCCCGGCCAGCCTGTGGGTGCAAAACGTACACTTACTCACCGTGCTTGCCGCGGGATCGAATTGCGGTGCGTCGTAGGGGCAAACCCAGGTGCAGTAGCGGCACCCGATGCACTTTTCCGAATCGACGAGGACGGCTCCCGTATTCGGGTCTTGCCGGTAGGCGGCGGCAGGACAGGCAAGCAGGCAGGCCGGATCAGCACAGTGATTGCAGGCCAGGCTCAGGTGACGGGTGGGGAAAGCGGGGTGGTGCGCCGGGTTGAAGGTGAAGACTCTCCGCCAGGCGGTGTCTGCCCCCAATCCGTTCTCAATGCCGCACGCGATCTGGCACGCTCCACAGCCCGTGCAGCGCTCCTGGTGGAACACGAAGGCCGCTTTCACTCAGGCACCCGCCTTTTCGACCTGGACCATGTTGTCGTGAAAGGCTGCCCCGAAACCCATGTCGGTTTCTCTCCCAAGGGAAAGCAAGTTGACGGCTCCGCCTTCCGAAACCCACCAGCCATTGGGGATGGAGACGCACCCGGGACGCAGGCCCCAATCGAATTTGGCGGGAAGAACCAGGCTCCCGCGGCCGTTGAAGACCCGGACTCCCTGGCCCTCGGAGATCTGGCGCGAGGCGGCGTCTGAAGGGTGGATGGCTATCTCGGGATGCGGGGCCATTCTGCGGATCATTTCGAGATTGCCAAACTGGCTGTGAATGCGGTTCTTGGTATTGGGCGTCAGGAAGTGCAGGGGATACTCTGGCCGGGTCGCCGGGTTTTCCAGAGGTTCCGTGTAGCGGGGGAGTTCTGACAGGCCCCAGCGAGTCCGAGCTTCTTGCGAGAGAAGTTCGATTTTCCCCGAGGGTGTCGGGAAGTGGCCATCTGAAAAGACGACCTCTTGCGCGCCGGGTGCCATGACGGGCCCCTGCCGTAGCTGATCCAGCGTCAAGCCGAAAGGAGCGAGCCTAATCGAAAGCCACCGCTCGATGTCCGCATCCGACGGACCGGGGATGGCCGCGTTCAAGGATTCCTCGCTCATTCCGAGCTTCTTCCCGAGAGCACGGTAGATCTCCGTCTCGGGTTTCACGTCCCGGGGTGGCTCCAGGAGCTTCTGACGGATTTGCAGATAGGGGTGCCAATAGGCGCCGATGACATCGGTCTGTTCGAACAGGTTTTTCGCGGGGAGGATGATGTCTGCCTCGCGAGCAGTATCTGTCAGGAACTCTTCGACGCAGACGCGAAACTCCAGGCGGCGAAAGGCATCCAGGACGCGTGATGTCTCCGGGTTCTGCGGAATCGGGTTTCCGCGCTCGACCCAAGCGGCTCGAAGGCGCGGGTTCTCGAGGGCGAGCATGTCGCGTCCCAGTCTTGCGGCCGAAACAGCCACGCGCACGTTCTCTTCCGGTTTCTTTGGCGGATAGAAACCGAGAGGGTCCTTGACGGGGTGAAAGATGGCGGTTTGCAGATTCGCGTACATCCAGCCCGCGCCCGGTTTCCCGATCTGTCCGGTGAGGGCGAGGAGCGAGAGGATTGCTCTCATCGTCTGGCCGCTGTTGGTGAACCGCTGCATTCCGAATCCGGGGACGATGGTCAACGGGTGGATCGTCCCGATCATCCGCGAGAGCCTTTCGATTTCCCCGGTCGTGATGCCGCAGATCCGGGCTGCTTCCTCGGGCGGAAAGTCAGCTGCCATGCGGCGGAACTCGGGAACGCCCGTCACGAACTTCGCGAGGAAAGGCTCATCAGTCAGCTTCTCGCGAAACAAGACATTCGCCACGGCAAGTGCGAGGGCCCCGTCCGTGCCGGGACGCGGCTGAATGAGCACGTGGGCGCGCTCGGCCGTCTCCGTACGCCGCGGGTCGATGACCGTGACGCGGGCTCCGTTCTCCAGAGCCCGGTAAACGTGGGGCATCTGGTGGATATTTGTCTCCGCCGGGTTCTTTCCCCAGAAGATGATGAGCCTCGCGTTTTCGAGATCCCACGGGGCGTTGTGTTCGTTGGTGCCCAGGGTGAGGCGCGTGGCCTCGAGTCCGGCTGGCCAGCAGAGGTCTCCGTATGAGGTTGTGCAGCCGCCAAAGAGCCTGAAGAACGCCAGCCCGCATTGGTTGAGCAGGCCCTTGGTTCCGCTCCCAGCGTAGAAAAGAACAGATTGGGGTCCGTGGAGGCGCCGGATGCGCTCCAGGGACTCGGCTATTCGGGTCAGGGCTTCGTCCCACGAGATTTGTTCAAACCCGGTTTTTGTTCGCGCCAGGGGATGTGTGATCCGGTTTTCGGAATGAGCCCGTTCAAAGTAGGCGAGCCCTTTCAGGCAAGGACCCTCGGGGGTCGCCCGATTCTCTCTGATGCCCTCAATCCGCGTGATTCGTCCCGCCTCGACGGTGACCTTCATCGAGCACGTGCTGTAGCAATTGCGCGGGCATCCGGTGAGGTAGGCAGGCATCTGGTAATCGTAGTCCAGATTCGGGGAGTACCGGTGAAGAGGGAATCAGGATATAAGGGCCTGTTCATGGAGGGCGCGCGGCCAGTCTTCGGGGAAACGAAGACGGGACGCATGATGATGACAAAGATCGCAGTTGTGGGAACGGGAGCCTGGGGAACGGCGCTGGCGATTCATGCCGCGCGGATGGGGCTCGAGGTCGCGCTTCTGGGCCGGCGGCCCGAACTCGTGGCGAAGCTCGCTCAGTCGAGGAAACACCCGGCATTGCCAGGAGCCGAGATACTGCCGGGAGTTTCCCTCACCTGTTCTGCCGAGGACGCGTTTGATGGGGCTCGCGCGATCCTCTGGGCCGTTTCCGTTCAGGCGACGGCAAGGGAACTCGAGCGTCTTCAGCCCTTGCTCCAGGCGGACGTTCCCCTGGTCATGACCTCCAAGGGGCTCGAGGTCTCCTCGCGGAGAACCCCGTCTGCAATTGTGAGGGTCGTCCTGGAAGATGGCCGTCCCCTGGCTGTACTCTCGGGGCCGACTTTTGCGGCCGAAGTGGCCGTGGGACTCCCAGCTGCGGCAGTTGTGGCGTCTCAGGACGAGGGACTCTCCGGACAACTCCAGAGATTGCTGGCGTCGCCGGTTCTCCGTCTTTACCGGTCAACGGATGTCATCGGGGTCGAGATTGCCGGGGCCGCCAAGAACGTCGTCGCGATTGCCGCGGGAATTCTCGATGGGCTTTCGCTCGGAAACAACGCGCGGGCCGCTCTCATCACCCGCGCACTGGCTGAGATCCGGCGGCTTGGCACGAGGCTGGGCGGGCAGCCCGAGACGTTCTCGGGGCTCGCGGGCACCGGTGATCTCGTGCTGACGGCTACTGGAAATCTCTCTCGAAACAGACGTGTTGGGCTTTCGCTCGCATCTGGGGCAAGCCTCGTCGAGGCCGTTGCCAGCCTCGATGGCGAGGTGGCCGAAGGCGTTTACACGGCAGCAGCCCTGACCGAACTTGCAAGAGAGCACGAAGTCGCCGTGCCGATTGCTGAAGCCGTAGTGGAACTCTTGAGCGGCAGACTCGAGCCCAGACAGGCCGTCCGGGCGCTCATGACTCGTGAATTGAAGGATGAGCGAGTCTGACCGCGTTGAAACCCAAGACAACTTTGAGTCAAAATAACTAGTTTGCGCATATGGAATTGACTGGAGACCTGCCCCCAGAACCGGAACAGCCGGAACTCGTTGAAGACCCGATGGTGACCTTTGTGCGTGTGGATCACGCGGAAGATGAACCGCCAGAGAATGCGGGCACCATTGACATTGGTGTCCTGGACATGCATCACGGATGGCCCAACCTCGGACATGAGTCGATCGTGGAAACGCTTCTCCAGCTCGCCCGGGAAGAGCGGCGTAATCATGGAGAGGGAAGCCCCGCTGTCCGGGTCATAAGTTATGACGTCAGGCAGGGGCTTGCCGTACCGAAGGGACCCGTATCCCGTTTTGCCCTGGTGGTCGGAACGGGTGGCCCTGGCGCGCTCGATCCCCGGATGAACGATGGCGTGGCCTCGTGGGCCCAGGGGATCAAGGAATCACCCTCGTGGGAAGCCCCGCTTTTTCACTTTTTCGACGAGCTGATGGAAGACGAACGGGTCCACATGCTCGGGATCTGCCACACTTATGGACTTCTGGCGCGATGGTCCGGTTTCGCCGAGGCGGAAGTGCGCCCAGCGGAAAAGGGCGGAAAGAGCATGGGAGTCGTCAACAACGTTCTGACGGCAGCCGCCAAGCACCATCCTTGGTTTTCGGGGCTCTATCGCGTCCGGAAAGGACCGACGATCCACGTGCTGGACAGCCGTCTCTTCGACTTGATCCCGACGGGCCGCGGGGAAGCCAACCCCCTCGCTTACGAGTCGAATGGCAGACCGGACGCCCCGGGCTCGGCAGTCACGATGCTGGAGTTCGCCCGCGATCCGGATGGCTTTGGACCGCGCATCTGGGGTGTGAACCACCATCCCGAAATCGGTGATAAGGGGCAGCAACGGGCACGGCTGAGAAGTCTGGCCGGCAAGGGCGCCGTCTCTCAGCAGTGGATCGAAGAACGTGAGAAAGCCCTGGAAGCCTGGAATAACTCGAAGGCCGCGGAGAGAGGTCTGCAGTGGACCAGCTCGTTTACGTTCGAAGGGCCTCTCCGGCGGATCATCTCGCGGGCCATTGCGGAACGGCACGAAAGCCGGAAAGACTGACTCGCCCGGGCCCTGCTCGAGGCCCGTGTCGCAACCTTTCGGCCGTTCAGCTCCTCAGCAGCACCCGTGGAGGTCGCAATGGTCCCCGTGGCGGAAATGGTGAGCATGACCAACATGGTCGTCGAAATGGTCGCCGTGCCGCACCGCCCCGATCCCTTCCGGATCGTGTTTCCCGTCGCAATCCACGGGAGCACAAACGGCTGGATGACGGCGGTCGACTGGCACCTCGATGACGGCGGCCGCTTGCGGGGAAGGCGCCGTGCCGGGCGAACGGCCGGCTTCTTCTTCGACCGTTGTGGACATTACTTCCAACTCAGTCATACTCACTCCCCCTGATGTCACAACTTCGCTCCGCCGGGAGATTCTGTCAAGGTGACCATGTGAGAAAACTCACTTCTCTCGTGTGCGGCCTGCTGTTGCTCCCCCTGCTTTCCTGCGGGCCTCCAGCGCGTGAGAATCTTCCGCCGCGGCAACGCCTGGCAACCGCCAGCATCCAGCCTCTGGCGGACATCGTTCGCAGGGTAGCGGGACCGTCGTGGACGGTCACCGCAATCGTGCCCCCTGGCCGGTCAGCACACGTCTTCGAGCCGTCCCCGTCTGACGCCGCCCAGTTGGCAAAGACGCAACTCGTGGCCGTTGTTGGCGCGGGTTATGACTCCTGGGTCGCCAAGATGGCCGCGGCGAGCGCGGCCCAGACTCGCATTCATGACACCAGTGCCTCTCTCGGCATTGGAAGAGAAGGCGGTCACGCCGAAGCTCACGGAGACCATGACGAGGGGGGCCACGGCGAACGAGATGAGCCCGCGGACCATCATCACCATCACCATGGCAGTGTGGAAACGGACCCGCACTGGTGGCTTTCCCCAGCCCGGGCCGCGCAGTCTCTCGAGCCGCTTGCCAGGGTTCTGAGCGAGATTGATCCGGCTGGTGCTCCTGGCTATTTCGCGCGCGCAGCCGAATACCAGAACCAGATGCTGGCCCTCGATAAGCAGATCGAAGAGATGCTCCTGCCCGTGACAGGACGGGGCTTTGTTTCTTCTCATCCTGCCTGGATTCATTTCACACAGCGTTATGGACTGAAACAGGCGGGATCCATCGAGCCCAAGCCAGGGCGAGAGCCATCCCCCAGGGAACTCAAGGCCTTGATAGATGAAGCGCGAGCGGGCGGATATGGTGTCCTTTTTACAGAACCGCAATTCCCCGCATCGGCCGCAAGGATTGTGGCCGAGGATGCGGGGCTTGCGCTGGCGCTTCTCGATCCCATCGGCGGAGTGCCCGGCAGGGAAACCTACGTTGACATGATGTTGTTCAATGCCCGCTCCGTGCTGTCCGGAATCACGAAACGAAGAGCCTCATGACGAAGCCTCCACTTGTTGAAATTTGCAACCTTCACGTTGAGCTTTCAGGAAAGCTGATCCTCGAGAACGTGAGTGTCACGTTCCGTGGAGGAGACAGAACCGCCCTCGTCGGGCCAAACGGCGGCGGAAAGACGACACTCGTGAGAACGCTTCTGGGTTTTATCGAGCCTGCGGCTGGGGAGATCAAGTTCCGGAATGCGGGTGGGGAGGGAGTCTCGCGGCCCCGCATCGGCTACCTGCCCCAGCGGTCGACCCTGGCTGCCGATGCGCCCGTGACTGCTGAGGACGTCGTTTCCCTGGCCTTGAGGCCCGGGCCCGGCTTCGCAAAGAGCCCAGCCGAAGACGTGGAAGTCCGGCAAGCCCTGACCCGGGCGGGGCTCTCGGAGGACCTCTTTTCCCGGCCCGTGGGCCGGCTTTCGGGAGGCCAGCGGCAACGGGTGCTCCTGGCCCGAGCCCTCGTGGGCTCGCCGTCCATCCTGATTCTCGATGAGCCGGATACTGCCCTCGATTCCGGTGGCCTCCGAACGTTGCGAAGGCTCATCGCGGAAGAGGTCGATGCCGGGAAAGCCGTTGTCTATGTCACTCACGACAGCGGTGCGATGGGGGGCGCTGACGTGATTTACCGGATTGATGGGTCTTCCTCGCTGGAGGAAATGTGATGCTGGAGTTTTTCCAATATCCGTTCTTTCAACGGGCCCTGGCCGCGGGTTTTGCCGTGGCGATTCTCTGTGGGGTCCTCTCGTTTTACGTCTTGCTCCGCCGTCTGGCGCTCGTCGCATCCGGAGTCGCTCACGCTGCTTTTGGAGGCGTCACGCTCGCTGTTCTTCTCGGGTTGCCGCCCGTTCTGGGCGGGGTTGCGGCGGCTCTTGCCGTTGCGGGAGCCACCGCGAAGTCCTCGGAGGCTGGCCAGGGGGTCAGTGAAGATACAGCAGTTGGTGTGTTCACGGTGGCCGCCATGGCGGCCGGGGTCGTTGCTCTCGGGTTCATCAATACCAACGTCGATCTCTTCGGGTTGATGTTCGGAAACATCTTGACCGTCGCCCCTGAAGACCTGTGGCTTCTAGTGGGGGTAGGAGCCTTCATCCTCGGTGTCCTGGCGTTCTATTTCCGGCCGCTTCTGTTTGCCTCCATTGACGAGGACGGCGCCCAGGCAAGCGGCGTGAACGTGGCCTCCATGCGGCTCCTCGTCTTGAGTCTTTTGGGGCTCACCGTGGTCGTTGCCCTGAAAGTCGCCGGCATTCTTCTGGTGTCGGCCCTTCTTGTCCTTCCCGGAGCCGTAGCCCGGCCTTTGACACAGCGCTGGCCCAGCTTTCTTCTGGTATCGGTTCTCGGAGCATGCGTGATGGTCGTCGGGGGGCTCGTCATCTCGGTGGCCGCTGACATTCCTCCGGGAGCTTCCATCATTCTTCTCGGGAGTGCCCTGTTCGTTTCTTCCATGGCTCTTCGAAAGCTCTCGGGGAAGTGATGAAAGTGCCATCCAGTAACGGGCAACTTCCCTATACTCCGCGATCGTGACTCTCCTTCAGGCCAAGGCCCTCACTCGAATCTACAGCCTCGGAGAGGAGCGGGTCACGGGCGTGCTGGACGCGTCCGTCACGGCCTCCGCTGGCGAATTTGTCGTTTTAGCTGGTCCTTCTGGTAGCGGTAAGACCACGCTTCTCAACTTGATCGGGCTTCTCGACCGTCCGACTGGCGGTGAATTGACCCTCGAGGGAGAGGCCACCTCGGCCCTTTCCGAGAAAGAGAGGGCACGGTTGAGAAGAGAGAAGCTGGGCTTCGTCTTCCAGACGCATCAGCTCATTCCGGTTTTGACGGCTGGTGAAAACGTGGCCTTTCCCCTCTGGTTAAGGAACCTCTCCGAAGAGGAATGCCGAAAGCGGGCGAACGCGTCGCTCGAGGCCGTCGGGCTTGGCGGAATGGAAGGCCGAAGGCCCGATGCCCTGTCGGGTGGCCAGAGACAGCGCGTGGCCATTGCCCGGGCCCTCGTGAACGAACCGGTGTTGATACTGGCCGACGAGCCCACGGCCTCCGTGGATTCAGAAACAGCAAAGCACCTTCTGGATCTTTTCGACGAGATCAACAAGAGGAAAGGAGTGACGGTGATCTTCTCGAGTCACGATCCGAGAATCATCGAGCGGGCCGCGCGCCGCATTGACTTGCGAGATGGCCGCGTGGTCTGTGATGTGAGAAGGCCGGAGGCTTGACGTGAATGCGCACTGGCTCCGCCTGGCAGCGAGGAATCTCGGACGTCACGGACGCCGCACACTCCTGACCGGCTCGATCGTGGTGGTGGGCTTCATCGCCACCACTCTGACTGCCGGATTCGTGTCGCAGAGTTTCACCGGGCTTCGCTACGCCACCATCAAGAACCTCGGGGGCCACATACGGCTCTTCAACTCGCAGGCGGAAGGAAAAACCGATGACGAGGCCCAGCAGTTCCTGCTAGAGAACTGGGAAGAAGTGGCCAGGATTGCTCACCAGAACTCCGCGGTTAATCTCGCGGCGCCCCGGCTCGGCTTTTTTGGCCTCATCGTAAAGGGGGAAAAGAGCGCAGCCTATCTGGGCACCGGAACGGTTCCAGAACTCGAGAAAAAGGCCTCCCTTGCTGTTCAGACGGTAGCGCGGGGGAGTTTTCTCTCGGACCCAGCGGCGGATGAAGTGCTCCTGGGCGGCGGCCTTTCCCGGGCCGTCGGCGCGGACGTGGGGGACATCGTCACGGTCATGTCGACGAGCACGGATGGCACCCTCAATGCCTTCGATGCGACGGTCGCCGGAGTGCTGGCGTATCCCCTCAAGGAACTGGATGACCGGATCCTCTTCATGCCGTTCGAACCGGCAGCCCGCCTCCTGAAGGCGGAAGGCAAGGCCACAGCCCTCGTGTTGACGCTGAAAGAAGGCACAAACATCGAGCGGGCCGTCACGGAAATCAAGACGGCGCTCAAGGAAAAAGGCCACCACGTGGCCGCGAAGACGTGGATTCAGAGCGCGGCCTTTTACAAGCAGGTCAAGATGCTCTACCTCGCGATCTTCTCGTTCATGGGGGCGGTCCTCGTGGTGGTCGTCGTCTTGGCGGTCGCTAACACGATGACAATGTCGGTCTTCGAGCGGACGCGGGAAGTGGGCGTCATGCTCGCGCTCGGAATGGAAAGGGCGTCGATCAGAAACCTCTTCATTCTCGAAGGCGTGCTCCTGGGCCTTCTCGGATCTGCTCTCGGAACCGTGGGATCGCTTCTGGTGAGGCTCGTGCTAAACGCCTCTAGGATTCAGCTGCCGCCGCCGCCAGGAGGCACAAACACGAGCACGCTTTTCGTGGAGTTCATCCCGCAAGCGTATGCTTTGGCGCTCTGCCTGATGACGGGGACCCTTCTGATTGCTTCGTGGTGGCCGGCCCGGCGTGCCTCGCGGCTGGATCCAGTGGAGGCTCTCACCCATGTCTAAGTGCAGCTTCTCGAGCGCCCTGGCCCTCGTTCTTGTGATGCCGGGGCTACGAGCCACGCCGCCCGTGGACGCATCCAGTCTCATTGTGAGGGCGGACCGCGTGAGAACGGCCTGGACAGAAGCTGTGCTGACCGTCAGGGTAACGGTGGAAGCGGCGGGGAAACCCACACAATCGGGCGAATTCGAGATTTTTGTGAAGGGGCGTGACTTTTCGCTCGTGTTTTTTCTCGCGCCAGAAGACCGGGGAAAAGGTCTCTTGACACGCGGCAATGACGCCTGGCTCTTCCTTCCCAGAACCCGCAATCCGATCAAGGTTCCCAGGAGCCACCGCCTCTCCGGCGGGTTCAGTGTGACCGATGTCGCGCGGGTTCGTTTTTCCGAAGACTACGAAGCAATCCCGGAACGCCGAGACGGTGATCTCGAGGTGTTGCGGTTGATGGAAAAACCGGGGCTCTCCCTTCAATTCCCGGCGATTCGGGTGTGGATCGATCCGAAAGAAGGGGTGTACCGGAAGGCGGAGTTCCTCCTGCGTTCCGGAAAGAAGGCCAAGGAGGTCCATTTTGAGGAGTACCGGGTGACGGACGGCCAAACAACCGTTGGCCGGATGACGATCATCGAAGGGCTTACATCCGGTAGGACCAGGGTCGAGTACCTGAAATTCCAAAAGAAGGAAATTCCAGCGGCCTTTTTCGACTTCGAGGCGGTCAAGAAACACCTCAGCGGGGCCGCCGAAGTTCCCGTGAAATAGGGGCCGGGTCAACCGGGGGAAGCTTCAGGGGTTGAGAACTCCTGAAACTCGGGGTGATCCCCCGCGTGCGTAAATTCGTGGGTTTTGAGGATCTTGCGCCCCTTCACCAGGAAAAGCCCTGGCATCTGAAGCGGATCCCCAACCGGGACTCCCATTGTGTAGCCCTTTTTTGCGGCGCGGAGCCCGCAAGCGATGACGGCTGGACCGAAAAGTTGCCCGAGTGACCCCCTGGTCAATCCGAAAGCCCTGTAAAAGAAGCGTTCCGGGTCCGAAACAGCGCTGGCTCCGGGCCAGAAGCGTTCGAAGAACTCCTTGCCTTCTTCTGGCGTGCCCTGGTAGAAAAAGAGAACAGGAGGAAAGTCTTTCCCTTCTTTTGCGAGTTCAGACAGGTCGCCGACCGTCTCACGGCAAAAGGGTCACCCAAAGTGTCTCAGAAACACGAGAAGCCACTTCTCGTTCTTCACGATGCTGGCGAGATCCTGGCCTTTCAGCCCGTATCCCGTGATGGCCGCGGTCCACGCGGTATCTGGAATCGTGTTCATCCGGGGTGTCTCACTTTCAGTTGACGGCGGGGGATGTGGGAATTCTCTCGAGGGCATCTTCCGCAAGAGCTGCTTCCTCGGCGTCGGGAAACTCCTCGAGAAGAGAACCGTAAGTCTCGCGTGCGATGTCGAACGCCCCCGCATTATGGGCCGCACGTGCCTTGGCAAGCCGGTATTCGATGGATTCTCTCCGCAGGGCGCAAAGGAATTCGGCCGATCGGTATGCCGCCTTCAGGCTGATACTCTGCTGGTAGCTGTTGAGGAGATTCTTCAAGACGCGTTCGACGATCCGGTCGACCGAGTACGGGCTGAGGAAGGCATTGGTCCAAGAAATCTGCCCCCCGGAGTATTCCTTCACACGCCGTTTGCAGTCTTCGATCGAGACGGGCATGCCCCCAAAGTAAGGATCCGTGAGGGTGCCGGCCCCCGAGCCGATGCGTACCAGGAAGTATCCGGGGAGCCCAATTCCATAAATTGGCAGCCCGGCGGAGTGTCCGACGTGGATCCAGACGGCCGAGAGGAGGATGGGCAGACCTCTGCGGCGGGCCAGGACGCGATGGAGCATTGAATTCTGCGGGTTGTGGTAATCCTCGGAGTCACCGCGAAACCCTGCCTGAATCCCGAGAATCTCCCGCAGCACACTGGCGCCGTGGACCGGAGAGGAGCGTGTTGGGGGGATGAGACGCTCGCGCACGCGCCCGGCCCAGAGTTCCAGAAGGTCGCGGTCCGAGGACTCGACCTCGGGGTCCACCCCCTCTATGGCATGCAGGGCACCGGCAAGATCTTCGTCCGCGACCCGGTCGATTAAGTTATCGAGGTCGAACGCATCTTTCTCTGACCAGAGCTGCTGAATGCGGACCGCGCGAGCCATCGGCTGAAGTCTACCTGACTCAGCCGTCTTCGGTATTTCCCCGATCAGGGGTTGTCCCGGAAATCAGCAGAAATCTTCGTATACTCTTGCACAGTCAGATGAGGAAGCGGAGTGCCCTGGCCGCCGCCGCGGATTCGCTTTGTGGGGCTTCGTCCCTATTTCATTCGAGAGGACTTCATGGATACCATTCGGCCGCTCGTCTCTCTACACATGACTCCCTGCCCCATAACGGCCAGACCGGGGGATTCCGTTGCACGAGCCGGTATTCTCTTGCGGGAGCACGGGATCAGGCACCTTCCCGTTGTTGATGAGGATGCCCATCTCGTGGGGCTTCTTTCTGACCGCGATGTCGGGCTGGTGTTCGCGCTGGTGGATGTCGATCCGAGGAAGGTCCCGGCCGCCGAAGTCATGAACCGGGAGCCTTTCTGTGTGGGGCCCGAAGCTGAACTCGGGTTCGTGGTCGAGACGATGAGGCGAGACAAGCAAGAGGCAGCGGTTATCGTGGAGGATGGTAAGCCCATGGGGATCTTCACCACGATCGACGCACTGAGACTGCTCGGGGCGCTTTTGCCAGCCCGAGAAAACGGCTCCGCGGTGAGTCCCGGGTGAATCTGGCGCCTACTTACGCATCAGCGCGGAAACGTCCTTGATCTTGCCCGGCTCGACTTTCACTCCCGGGATCTTCTCGGTCTTGAACCCGTTCTTGGAGACAAGGATGTCGTAGGTGGCCGGAGGGACCTTGAGGTTGAAAAGCCCGCCTGCATCGGAGAGCACGGCCGGCCCTTTTTCCCCGGCTCGAATCGTTGCTCCGGCAATGGGTGACCCCATCTCCGTCACGACGATGCCCCGGACCGTTCCCGGAGCCTGCGCGCTGAGTGGGGGAGCCAGGAGCATCAACGAGAGAAATGAGAGGGCTATCAAGATCACTCGATTGGGGAGCGTTCTATTTTTCGAAAAGGTCATGGGAATCGAACTGACTTTCATCGTGCGCTCTGAATGGCTGGCACCCGCTGCCGGATGCCTTTCTGAGCAGGAATCGCTGTCCGCATTCTCGCGGCCGCACCGCCCACGGTTAGAGTAGCACGGTGCCCGCTTTGTGGATTCGTCCCTTTTCGGGAAGGAGGATTTCTTCGACATGACGGTGAGGCTTCTCATCACGGGTGGAACCTTCGATAAGGTCTACGATGAATTAACGGGAAAGTTGTACTTCCGCGACACCCACATCCACGAAATGCTGCGCCTGGGTCGCTGCCGCCTCGATCTCAAGATCCGGACCATCATGATGGCCGATAGTCTCGAGATGACAGACTCTGACCGGGAGGTGATTCTCAGAAATTGCGAGAAGGCAGAAGAAGAGCGGATCGTCATCACTCACGGTACGGATACCATGCCTGAAACGGCCGCCGTGCTCGGGAAGGTCATCAAGGACAAAACCGTCGTCCTGACGGGCGCGATGATTCCCTACGCGTTTGGAAGCTCTGACGGCCTCTTCAATTTGGGAAGCGCCCTTTCCTTCGTGCAGGCGCTTCCACACGGGGTCTACATCGCCATGAACGGGCGGATTTTTACCTGGGACAACGTAAGAAAGAACCGGCAAATCGGGGTGTTTGAGGCATTGACCTGAAGAAGCGCGGCTGCCAGGTGAGCGGTCGGCCGTTTGCGTGGAAGGCTCTTCTCGTCTACCGCTTTCTTGGCAGCTGCTTGAGGCTCTCTGCTGGCCGGGGGTCCCGGGGCATGAGCCGCTCCGCGGCTTTGAGGTGTTTTTCTGCTTCATCGAAGCGGCCGGCCCTTCTCGCGATTTCGCCGGCGTAATAGAAGGCGACGCCGCATCCGGGATCCATGCGCTGCACCTCGGCCAGGTCTCTCAAGGGCTGGCTCGGCACCACGGGCGCGCTCAAGTAGTGGCACCAGGCAAGCTCCGCCCTGTAAAGGGCGTTTTCGGGCTCGCAATCGCAGACGAACTCGAGAACAGCAACGGCTTCCCGGTGTTTGTCGCTGGCCATGAGTTCTTGGGCTTTCTTGAACTGAGCCGCCGGATCAAGGAGGTCGGTCTTGATGGCCAGGCGTTGCGAGTAGCGGTTCTTGGGCGCGGCTTCGACTTTTGCCGCCTTGCGGCGCTGCACCATGGCCGCGAAACGCCCTGAATCCGAGATCTCCGCGTAGGCCCTGGCGCCGGCCAGAAAGAGGTCTCGCGACTTGGAGGCGAGCGGCCGCAACTCCGGATACGCGGCGATGGTCCAGGGAGAGAACTTCTTCGAAAAGGCCAGGAAGCAGTCGTCGATTTCGGCCGGGGTCGCGTCTTCGGTCACTCGCAGGATGTCGATGGCGTCCTGCTTGAGGAAGGCGTTGTAGGTCCGCATGATCTCTTCTCGCAGAACCTCTGGATCAAACGGAGGCCGGACCTGCGGTTCGGGAACCGTGGGCGGCAGAGGGGTGGCTGGCGCGGAGTAGGTTCCTGCGGGGAACGTTCCCGCGGGGAACGTTCCCGTGGGGACCTTCTTGACGGGCGGTTCAGGCGCGGGGCCAGGGCCCACATACTCCACCATGGGCTGCGCGGGGCGAGTGAAGACCTGAGGAGCCGGTGGGGCTGTGGAATCGAACCGGACTGGGGGCGTGGAATCGCCAGGGGCACGAGAGGCATACGGTTCCGAGTTTGGGGCCTGTCCAGACACGTACTCCTTCGTCTGGAAGGCCGGTTTCGGGGCTGACCCGGGCGGGCGCGGGGCGTAGTCTGCCGGGCGCGGAGGGACCGGAATCGGTTGAGTGTACCCGAGGTTCGGCTGAGGTGGCACCACTGACAGGGGCTGCGTGTGGCCCGTAAAGTAGGGCGCGGGCGCCCCAGGAGAAGGACTGGGTCCCAGAGGAGTTCCCGCCTGAGGTGTGATTCTGGCGGCAGCCTGGAAAGGGCCCGTTTTCTTGGGGAGCTGGTCCTCGGTGGCCACGACGCGCAGAATGCAAAGCGCGTAAATGAGCCGTGTGAGTTCTTCGAGATCGATCCCCGTGGAGATGGCTAGTTCATCCAGCCGTTGCCGCTTCTCCAGACAGTTCACCACTTGCAGTTGCACCTGCGGCAGTTTGAGATCATCCAAGGGGAAAAACGGGGTGGGGTGGAGGCCCAGCTTCCGGCCAACGAGCGCACCGACGGCGCCATCCACCTGCTCTTGCCGGGCGTAGGAGGCAATTCCCATCAGAACGAGCTGAGGGACCTTCACCTTGAGTGGTTGATCAACATTGGGAGGCTCGGGGTGGATCTCGTAGTCTCCGTCCAGGAACGCGAAGGGGCCGAGCAGTTTTTTGGCCAGGCTTTGCTGGAGGAGCCGCGCCAGTTCATCCGCATCCAGAATCCCTTCCTCGACGAGGAATTCTCCAAAACGTTTTCCCTTGGTTTGGGCTTTTTCCCAATACTCGTTTCGCTTCTCGTCAGTGAGTTTCCCTCGTGAGATCAACATCTGTCCGAGAGAGTCGGTCATCGTGTTCGTGCGGCAATCAACCGGGACGCCGTGATCAAGAGCGATACTTCTGACGACTGAGGATCGCGCCACATCGAGAACGACGCTCGCTTGCTGAACGGCCAGGGCCGTGAGAACGACGGCGTACGGCGTCGACTCCAGACGGCCAGCTGTCCGGTTCGCAATCTCAGCGAGTTTCTCGTCGGAATAAATCAACATCGCGCGGACCCTCCCAAACCCGGCTCCCTCGAAGGACCGGTGCGCTCCCCGCTTTCGGGTTTCCTTCGGGCAGACGCACCGGCCCTTCTGAAGAGTTAGCCGTTGAAACTCAATTTATTTTACCGTGTCCATGTGCTGGATGAGATCGATGAGCTTCGTCGAGTAGCCCCACTCGTTGTCGTACCAGGAAACCACCTTCACGAACGTCTCGCTGAGCATGATTCCAGCGTCCGCATCGAAAATGGAGGTGCGCGGATCGCCGATGAAATCGCTCGAGACAACGGCGTCTTCCGTGTAGCCGAGAATGCCCTTCAGCTCTCCCTCGGAAGCCTCCTTCATCTTGGCCTTGATCTCCTCGTACGTGGCCGGCTTCTCGAGGCGGCAGGTCAGGTCAACGACCGAGACGTCAGCCACCGGAACCCGGAAGGACATGCCGGTCAGCTTCCCTTTCAGGGCCGGGATGACCTTGCCAACGGCCTTGGCCGCGCCCGTCGATGACGGGATGATGTTCTGGGCCGCGCCGCGCCCCCCTCTCCAGTCCTTCGCCGACGGGCCATCAACGGTCTTTTGCGTGGCTGTCGTGGCGTGAATCGTGGACATCAGCCCCTCGATGATCCCGAAGTTGTCATGCAGGACCTTGGCGACCGGGGCGAGACAGTTCGTCGTGCACGAGGCGTTGGACACCATGTCCACCTCAGCCTTGTAGGTCTTGTGGTTCACACCCATCACGAACATCGGGGTGTCATCCTTGGAAGGGGCCGACATCACGATTCTCTTGGCCCCAGCCTTGATGTGACCCATGCACTTATCGCGGGAGAGGAAAAGTCCGGTCGATTCAATGACGTACTCAGCCTCCACATCCGCCCACTTCAGGTTGGCTGGGTCCTTTTCGGCCGTGACGCGAATGGTCTTTCCGTCTACCACGAGGTGTCCATCCTTGACCGCGACGTCACCCTTGTACTGCCCGTGGGTGCTGTCGTACTTCAACATGTAGGCAAGGTAGTCGGGTTCAATGAGGTCGTTGATGCCGACGACTTCGACTTCCGGGCGCTTCATTGCGACGCGAAACGCCAGGCGTCCAATTCTTCCAAAACCATTGATTCCAATCTTGATGGCCATCGGGGCCTCCTTCGAGTTTGGCCTTTTCGCGAGATGCCAGGAGAAGGGTCCACACGATAAACATATTCCCTCTCCTTCCTCTGAAAGGCCTCGTGATTCCCGTCTGAGGAGTATAGAAGGAGACAAAGTCATGTCAAGGTAACAACTTTGATCAAGAAGCAAGGGTGGTCTCCGGATGCGGCAAGTGCTGACTCATGAGGCTTGGCGGGCGGGGACCCATCTGGCCGGGTTTCTCGGGTGGTTTCTCCCGTGCTCACCGGGGGAAGAGAATGCCTCGAAATCTCCTAAGATCACGGTCGTGAAGCGCGAAGAGAATGCTCCCCGAAACGAGGAAACCGAGAAGAAGACCCGGCGTCGCGGGTACCGGTGGCGCCTTGCCGTGTGTGTTCTCGCCGCGGGACCTCTCCTCCTAACCGCCGGACTTGTGGCTATCCTCGCTCTGCCCCGAGTCCAGGACTGGCTAAGCGGTCAGGCCGTCGCCCGCCTCTCCTCTCTTCTTGACGCAAACATCAGGCTCCAGTCGCTGCGTCTTCACCTCCTCGAGGGAACTCTCGACGCCAAGGGGCTCGAGATCCTGGGAAAGGGTGAGAGATCTGGCACCTCGATTTCGCTCGAGGCCGCCACGGCCAGAATCCGATGGGCGGCGCTTTTTGGCGGCCGGGTCGAGTTGACGGGTGTCTCCGCCCGGAAACTCGGCGCACGGCTTCTCCTGGACGAGAAAGGCCATCTCGTGCTCCCCTTCAAGATTGCCGAATCGGAACCCAAGAACGAGCCAGGCGAACCCATCGACCTCAGGATCGAGCGGGCGCGTCTTTCTGAGGGGTGGCTGGAGCTTTCGGAAAAAGGACAGGCCGGGCGCCGGATCGATCTCACCAGCGTGGAACTCGACATGAACCTTCACGTGCGCGGGCAGGTCACCAGGGGCACGCTCACGATCGGGGAGATAAGGGTTTCTGCAAAAGACCAGGAGCCCCTCGCGGGGACCTCCTTCACCGCTTCCTGGGCCCTCGCCGGCGGAACGGGGACACTGGACTCCCGGCTGGCGGGAAAGGAGGCCGGGATGACGCTCGATCTCTCGTCGCAGCTTCGAGATCTCAATAACCAACCCCGTTACACCGCCCGCATTTCAGGTTTCGGAGACCTCGCTCCGCTTTCCAGGCGATTCGTTCCCGATCTGTCTATCGCGGGTACCTTCAAGCTAGATTTCACCGCGGCCGGTTCCTCTTCTGGCCTCCCAAATGTCGACGGTTCCGTTCGCTTCAGCCAACTCTCGGCTAGAGGCCGGACGCTCGATGCCGTTACAGTGACTGCCCGGTCAGAAGGCGGATTGTTGGAAGCCGGGAATCTCGAGATCAAGGATCCCGCGGGCACGGCTCGTGTAGACCTCCGGGGAAAATTCCACCCTTCCCTCGGGGATATTGCCTTCACGGGGAGTCTCGAGAACGTTGACCTCGAGCATTTCGCCGGGCAGCGGCCACCGGGGCCGAGACTCAGAAGCCTCCTCGGAGGATCGTTTGAGGGGACCCTGAAAGATCCTTCCCTGCCCGGGACGTCGGTTAAGGCGCAACTCAAGTTGGTTCCCATGGCCAGGAAAGGGACTTTCGATGTCGCCCCCGATCTCACGGCCAAGGTCCGCCTTTCTGAAGGGTCCGTTTTCTTGGACGAGTTTGCGTTCAAGGAGAGAGGAACAAGGGCTGAAGCACGTGGTAGCTACGGCATCGAGAAAGCCGTTTTCACGGGCGAGGTCGCCCTCGAGGCTCCAGATATCGGTCCGTACCTGGCCCTCGCCGGAGTGAAAGGACGAGGTTCCATCCGGTCTCATCTCAAGGGGAGCGGCAGTTTCGAGCGCCCGGCCCTAGCTGGTGAGTTACACGCCCGGTCACTCGTGGCCGGAGCCGCGGCCATCGATTGCCTCGACATGGAAGCCAGGATGACGGGGCGTGATGTTGTCGTATCGCACGCGAGCGTTCAGGCTTACGAGGCGGAGGCCGTGATGGACGCAGAGGGGTCTCTGCCAGGGGCCGCGGGCGGCCGGTCGGATATCGAGTTGAACGTGAAGGGGATCCGTTACCGGGGCGTGAGGTTTTCTGGCCTTACTGGCTCCGCCGCGATCGGGAATCGCATCGAGGCCAGGTTGAAGACCACGGATCAGAGAATTGAGGCCGAATACGAAAAGCCGCCGAAGGGCCCGGCACGAGCCAGGGCGTCCATCCATGAATTCGATCTCGGCATCCTCGGGAGTTTCTTGCCCGCGCAATTCGCGGATCTTGCGGGACAGGTCTCTGCTGAAGCTGAGGCTGTGCTTGCGCCCAATCACGATCCGGACGTTGACCTTAACGTCAAGACTCTGGAACTGCGGACCTCTGGCCGGACAATCACCACGGAAAACGCGCGAATCCGGTCCAGGGGCTCGCTGGTGGAGGTTGCGAAATGCGATCTCCGCGCGGACGACCAGAGCGTCGTGAGCTTTTCTGGGCTTGGAATGCTCGATGGCAGCAGGCTAGATCTAAACGTGTTGATAGACGTGCCTGACCTTTCTTCGTGGCAAAAGTTCTTTCCCGGGGAAGAGAAGGTCGCTGGCCGGATTTCTGCCAGGGCAAGGATTGGAGGCTCGGTTGATCGGCCGCATGGGACCGCCACCATGAGCGCAACCCAGTTGAAGTACGGAGATGCCGGGATCGACTCTGCTGATCTCGTCCTCGAGCCAGCTGAAGATTCCGAGCTTGCAGCCCGGCTGAGAGTCGAAGGAGCCCACAAATCCGAGATCAAACTTCCGGTCATGGAATTGACCGCCAAGATGGCCCGGGAGAGTGTGCTTCTCGCGGCCTCCACATTCGGCGGGCAACTTCAGGCTTCGGCAACGGTTGCCCTGAATAGGCCCTGGCCGCTGACAGCCGAAGTGGGTTTGAAATCGCTGGATATCGCATTGCTTTCGAAACTTGACGGGAAAGACCGTGGGGTTAGCGGGAGCGTGGCCGGGAACGTGATGGTGAAGGGGACGCTCGAGAATCTCAGGGGGCTCGCCGTTGAAACGCGGATTGACACGCTGGATATCGGCAACGCCGAGATTCGCGTGGCGTCCGCCGAAGCCATCCGGTGTTCGTACCATGATGAGCGGGTCACGGTGGAGTCCCTGCGCCTGTCGGGCAGTGGACTCTCGCTTTCCGTTTCGGGCAGTCTCCCTCTCGAGGGGCGCTCCGCAAACCGCATGGAGGTGGCCGGAGATGTGCGCCTCAATGCGCTCCTGCCTTTTGTTGCGGCACTGGACCGGGCTCGGGGGCGCGTGAGTGCGCGGCTCACCGTTGCGGGAAGCCTGGCCGAACCCAACGTGACGGGGACTCTCGAGATCAAAGATGGGCTTTTGGATGGCCCGGCTTTCCCAGCTCCGGTCGAAAAACTGGCCGGGTCCGCGACGTTCTCGGCGGATGCCATCACGGTCAACGCCGTATCGGCAAAGTTCGCGGAGGGGACCCTTTCCGGCGAAGCGGCCGTGTCGCTCAAGAACCAGAAACTGGACCACCTCAATGCGACGCTCAAGATGCGGGACGTCGACCTCGAGGTCATCAAGGACATGGAATTCCGGGGTTCCGGAGACCTCTCTCTTTCGGGAAGGTGGCCGAACATCCTGGCAAAAGGCCAGATTCGTGTCGAAGACCTGACCTACGTTCCCTCGATCGACGTCATGGGTCTGCTCAAGGCCTTCACCGAGAAGCGGATCCAAAAAGCCCCTCCCGCCAGGGAGGAGGGAAGCCTGAACGCGGAACTCGACATCGCGGTGATCGCGAGCGACGCCATTCACGTCGAGGGGAGTCTGGCTGACGCCGAGTTTGGCGGCAACTTGCAGATTAAGGGACTCGCGCAATCACCGGTCATTCTCGGGACCGTGGCGGCAAATCGCGGGAGCTTCAATCTACTGGGATCGCGATACGACTTGAGCCGCGCCCGAATCGATTTTCAGGATCCGCTGAATGTCGACCCGGACCTTGACATCACGGGCACGACTTCCAAGGCCGGTGACGTCATCACGGTGAAGATCCAGGGCAGGGCTTCCAAGGCGCAATTGACCTTCTCGTCGTCGATGGGAAGAAGTCAAGCGGACATCATGGCCTTGCTGACGGGCATTTCCGGGACGGGGTCGTCCTCACAGGGGACACTTGCGGACTCTGCTGCTCGTATGGCTCTCAAGGGAGCTGCTAGCCCTCTCCTTGGCATGCTTGGGGCGCAGACGGATCTCGAGATCGTTCCCTTGCCGACAACTCCAGAAGGTGAGGAGTTCCTCTTTTCTGTGTCAAAGGGCCTCGGAGGGGGAGTCAGTGCAACGTATTTCAAGGGGCAAAGCGGGGAGACGGCTGATGCGCTGGAGTTTCGCTGGAGACTTTCCTCGAGGACCAATGGAAGAATTCGCCAAAACCAGGATGGGACCCTCTCGGGTGGCTTCAGGATTCGCCGTGAATTCAACTAGGGACATTTCCACAATAGATTCCACCAGTTTTCCCGGGCGGTGTCGCTGGGAGCGCAGGCTGGTGTTTCTCGTTCTTCTGACCCTCATGCCCTGGCAGACGAGCGAGGCTCGTCCTGGCTCTTTGCCTGAGGTCGCCGAGGTACGAGTGGAACCCCGGCACCTCCTGGACGCGAAGGAGTTCGAAGGTCTGCCGGTGTGTCAGCCTGGAGTTGTCCTCACGGACGATGTCGTGGAGCAGTCGCGGCTCAATTTGCTCGCCACGGGGCGGTTCTCGAAGGTGGAGGCCTTGTTTTCCGTGGAAGCCGAAAAGCGGATTGTGACGTTCTCGCTTACGCCTTCTCCCTACGTCAACAGGATCGGGCTTCATGGAGTGCGTCAGGTGCCGAGATGGGACATCGTGGGGCGGCTCGATCTGAGAATTTGGCGCCCGCTTTCAGACGAGTTTCTGGAGGCTGTCCCTTCTCAGATGAAAGAGGCGTACACGCGATTGGGTCTTCCATCTCCTGAAGTCACGGTCAATGCCGGGAAACCAGACGAGGAAGGAGGTACTCGTGTGGAGATTCTCGTTTCTGAAGTGCAGCTCCCCCGTCTGACGACTTTCGACCCGGATTTTGGCGGCATGCCGTTCGTCTCCGGCCTCTCCACAAAAGGCGCTTTCCTGCTTTACCGGCTGAAGGGCAAGCTCATTGGTTACAACAGAAAGAGACTCGATGATCTGGTGCGCAAGGAGCAGAGGCGCATCCGGTCTCTGGGGTGGCGGGGCGCTGTCTTTGAGATCAAGGAACAGCCTGGTTCCAAACCGAATTCTCTCGATGTCCACGTGGCACTGACCCTCGGCCCACAGGAAAAGCTGAAAGGGAAGAACATCGACCGCTCAGTCATGAGGGAGATCTCTCAGTCGTGGCGGCGCCGAAATGTCCCCCTCTCCGAGGGCATCGTGAACAGGCTGGCTCGAGCCGCGACCGAGGGCATGAAAGAACGCGGCTACCTCGATATCGAGGTGACTCCCGTCACGGCAGAGAAAAACGGGAGCAAGACTGTTGTACTCGAGGCCCAAAAAGGGCGTCGCAGCTGGGTTTCAGGGGTGGAATTCGAGGGGGGCCCCTCGCTTTCTCGAGAAGAGCTGCTCAATGCGGCACTGGTCCACTCTCCGAGGTGGTTAGGTTTACAGAAGTCCCGGCCCGGCCCCATCAAATTAGAAGAGAGCCGGGAGAGCCTTGTCGCGCTTCTCCACCGGGAAGGATTTCGTGATGCCGAGGTGACGCCGCGAGTGGAAGGGCCGGGCGAAGAAAAGACGGTTGTCTTTCTGGTGAAAGAAGGGAAGAGGAGCACTGTTCGCCGTGTCTCGTTCCCGGGGGCCGCCGCCTTTGATGAGGCAAGGCTGCGCAAACTTTCAGGGATCAAGGAAGGCGATCCATTCTGGCAGGGAACGGCGGATGAGGCTGCTGAAGTCATCCGGAAGGCGTATGCCTCCGATGGACACGATGCGGCAAAGGTCAATGCATGCCCCTACGAGGATGAAACGGGGAATGTTGCCCTGGCCTTTGAGATCATGGAGGGGCCGCGGTACCTCACTGGGTCCTCCATCGTGGCGGGTAACTTCAAGACACGAGCTGGCCGGATTCTCTCGCTCGGACGCCAAAAGCCGGGGACACGGTTCGACCCAAAAATCATGGCAGAGCGCCAAACGCGTCTGTCGACCCTGGGAATTTTCGATACGGTTTCGATGCGTGCAGAGGAAGTGCCCGATTCGACACCTCCCGAGAAGACGACAACGATCAGCGTGACCGAACGGCCAACGGGTTTTGTGGAGTACGGACTCGATTTGAATACTCAGCGCGGTCCTGAGATCGCCGCGACGGTGGGCGAGCGGAACCTCTTTGGAAAGGTCATTTCAGGCAGTGTCTCGGTTCTGGCTGGGTTGAAGCGGCAGAGCTTCAGTGGCTCGGTTTCTCAACCACTTCTCCTTGGGTTGAGGGTCTACAACGGAATCAAGGCTTCCTACACGAACGACGAGACATACGATGGATTCACACTCGTGACAGTCGCCGCGGAGCTGGGGTTTGCCGTCGAATTCACGCCCAAGCGGCGGGTGAGTCTGGCCTACCGCATGGAGCACCAGAAACCTACGGACATCCAGCCAGATGTCGAGGAAGCCTTGACTCCGGAAGTTGTCCGGATTGGTTCGTTAACGCCGACTTTCTCCTGGGACGATCGCGATGACCCGTTCGTTACGTCGAGAGGGACCTACACGCTGGCGCGCGTCAAGAGTTCGAGGAAGTTCCTGGGCGGGGACACGGACTTCGACAGGTTCGAATTGCAGCAAAACTGGTACGAGACCTACCAAGACGTGTACACACTGGCCGTTGCCGGGAGAGCCGGGTACGCCAAGGCACAGGAGAATCACGTTCTTCCCGTGGGCGAGCGGTTCTTCATTGGAGGCGCCAACACGCACCGGGGATTCAAGGAAAAGGAGCTGGGTCCGAAGGGATCTGATGGCTCGCCACTCGGGGGAGAGTCTTACGCTCTTGCGAATGTGGAGCTGAGATTCCCGATTTTCAGCATTCTGCAGGGAGGGGCGTTTCTCGACGTGGGAAATGCGTACCTGGGGCGCATCGATATCACGGATCTTCGATGGGCAGCAGGGGCCGGGCTCAGGCTCGTGACCCCTGTTGGTCCGCTCAGGCTGGATGCGGGTTACAAACTCGACCGCAAAGAAGGCGAGTCCGCGTACGAACTGCATATTGCACTGGGACACGCGTTCTGAGCTTCTCCATTCCTTCTGTGAAGACTCCACGCCGAACCAGATCTCTTTCGACGTCTTCCCGGGTTCGTGCTCATTCGCCGGGATGATCTCGTCGAGTTCTCTCATGGATCAGCCCCCTCTCAGAAGAAGGACAGCCGCCGGGTCCGCCGTCGGGGTTCCAGGCAACTCGGGACCCGACAGCACCAGATCGAAAAGCGCGGATGCCGGGGGACGCGAATCGAGTGCGCCCGCTACGGCCTCGAGCGCCGCCCGCAGATGCCGGGGAATGTTCCTGCCCGCCTGAACGAGACATCCCAGAGTTCCCTCCGAATAAGACGTCCCGGCTGCCTCGAACCGAGTGAACCCCACCTGCGCCGCAACCTCTCGCAGCCTTTGAACCAGAACTACCCGATCGAGGCGAGTCATCTCCGGCGAGCTGCCAGACGGCACCGTGAGCCGCTGGGCAAAGAAGTCTCCTTCGGGAACGTCCGAACCCAGATCGTCCGTGGCCTTCGTCAGCGCGTCGAGTTCCACGAGCTTCACGGCCCTAGTCTCGGCGGGCGTTCCGCTCTTCACCTGCTTCACGACCTCGAAGACTTCCTCATCGGCATATGGAGCCAGAAGCGGACCGACCTTCGCCTTCTTCCTTTCATCCTTGATATCGGCCGGGGATTCCGCCTCGCTCAAGAAGTCCCACGGCGAGTGAACGGCCTGCAGCAGGGCGGCCGCAGGATCCGGAATTGAGATGACGGACTGAATCTGCGGAAAGTAGGCGTTGCTGGCACTCCGGATGAGGAGCCGGTTCGGCTCGCCGCACTTCTCCTTGGTGGACGCCCCGGTCTTCGTCAGCCCTTCCTGGCGCGAGAGCATCAGGTCGCGGCGGTGGGAGTGGTAGAGGGAGCCGATGGATTCGAGGGGGAGAGGTCTTCGGGGAAGGGGAAGGTCTCGAAACAGTCGGAGGGGGAATAGTTGATGCCGACCCGCATCGTCGATGAGTGATGCCACGACCAGTGATAGTGGAAGTTCAACTGTAAAACAGCGAATCGCGAGTCGCCGAGGATGACCGCCAGCTTGTGAGCGAATACGAGAGTTGTCGGTCGAAAAGCGAATCCGAGGTGGTTGTTGACGAGGGAGATGGCCAGCACCCTCTCCATCCCCGAAATCGTGGGGTAGAGTTCAGGCCGTTTTTCGCCGTAGTGCCACCACCGATCGCGCCCACTTCTCGCGTGTCGCCCTGCGCGATCGTGTTCGTGGCCAGAAGCCCGGCTATGCCGTCTGGGCGCAGGAGATTCGTCAGCCGGAGGAAGAAGTAGGCGACGAGATCGGCGCTGCCCGTGACACCGTTCGCGAGCTGCGCGACGAGGAAATCGCGGTAGGCCTTGCCGAGAGCGCCCGTGATCTTCTGCCCGCCCACGAAAGGCGGGTTGCCGATGATGGCGTCGAAACCCCTCTTCTCCCCCTCTTTTGTAAAGAGGGTTCGGGGGAGTTAGAGCCCGCTGCGAAGACGTAGCGCCCTCAGGGATTCCGGAGCGTTGATCGGTCCCGGGAGGCCGGGACGAGATGGGAGAGGCCGGGTGCGAAGACGCCAGCCTAGGCGGGGGAGCCGGGGGCGAGAATGCCAGGGTTGCCGGGGGAGCCGGGGGCGGCGCGCCGCGGCGCGGCGCTGGGCCCCGGCTAATCTCTCGTCGCCCCTCCGGGGCTCTCCGTGGGCTGAACACCTCCGGAAACTCGATCTCCCAGTGGAACGGCGCGACCGGATACGGACCCGACCGGTGTTGCCGGGCGCTTCTCGAGAGCGGCCAGGAGGCCATCCACGCAAGCCGCCTCCCGGACGGCGGTATCGACCGTCGGAGTGAGCTTCTGCTCCAGTTCGTCCGAAAGCCATTTTGTCCGCTTCTTCGCCTCCATGGCGAGCAGGACACAGAGATCGACCGGCGTGGGTGCTCCGGGCGCCTTCGCGGGCTTCAGGGCGATCGTCAGTCCGTTCGTCACCTCTACTTTGAAGCCCATCATCGTCTCGTAGACCGAGCCGATCTGCTCGACATCGAGCGTCGGGTAGCTGAGGCGCTCGCCCCCAGGCACCGAAGCGGTTTTCCATCGTGTCCGGGTACATTTCGTGGTCGCGACGGAGCCGCTCGAAGAGCCCGTGAACCGAGTAGTTCTCGTGGTAGAGCGCTCCGGCGGGAATCAGGCTGCGGTCTTAGGCGTAAAGGAGGAAGACGAGCCGCATCAGGACGGTCAGGAGCCCCTGGTAGATGGCGTCCGGATGGCTCTTCAGAATGTCGCCGAGGAGGTCTCCGCGGACCTTGTCGTTGGCGGCCTGGAACCCACGCAAGAACTCGTAGAGCCCGCCGAGAACCTGCTCGGCCAGTTCCGTCGAAACCGCCGCCTGGTACTCGCGGCTTTTTTTCAGGAGTGTGGGCAGACGCGCATCCGAAGGTGCGGCGAGGAGCCGGTGCGCGGAAAGGAGTTGGTGGAGGGCAGCCAGGATCGATCTCTTTCCCGAGGATCATCCAGGGTGTCTGGCCATCCGTGGCTCTCGGGTCTTTCAGGGCGAAACGACGAGCCCTTCCGGCTGGACGAATCCCAGCCACTGCTGATGGTCCCGGAGGGCTCGCTGGATTGCGGCCTCGTTAAACTTTCCGGAACGGACGGTGCCGAACGTCCAGAACGCCCAGTACGCCCAGAAGAAGCCGGGGGCGGCGCACCGCGATGCGGTGCTGGACCCCGGCTAAGCTCGTTGCCGGCCCCGACGGGGCGGCCCGGGGTTTTCGGGAGCCCCGGAGGGGCGACCTCGGAAATTAGCCGGGGCCAAGCGCCCCCGGGGCGCACCGTCCCCGGCGAAGAGATGAGCCACGCCGTCTGCGTCGATGGGATGTGGGGCGCCGTCGCCAGTCGCCGGGGGATGAATCCCCCGGCTAAACTCCTGCAGTGGCTTCGCCACGCCCGGAGTGATCGAATCGGCGGGCTCCTCCCCGGTTCGTCGCGTCAGCGACCGAAGGACATTAGCCGGGGGTTTGAACCCCCGGCTGCTCGACCCGCATCTCGACGCGCGTCCGTGGCCCCGAGGAGACAAGATGACCGTGCGGGAAGCCCCGGAAACGGGCGTGAATCAACCACTCCCGCTTTGTGCAGTAGACTCTTTGCAGAAGAAGCTGGTTCTCCCGGAGGTCACCGATGCCGCTCGTGCCCGGAACGAAGCTGGGTGCTTACGAGGTCATCTCGCCGATCGGCGCGGGAGGTATGGGCGAAGTCTACCGGGCGCGTGACACTCGGCTCGATCGAATCGTGGCGGTGAAGGTTCTTGCTGATGACATCGCTTGCGACCCTCGCGCCCTCGCACGCTTCCAGATGGAGACCAAGGCCGTTGCGGCGCTCTCGCATCCAAACATCATGGCGATCCACGATGTCGGAGATGCGAACGGCATTCACTTCGCCGTGACGGAACTCCTTGAAGGAGAGACGTTACGCGCCGTCATCCACCGGGGCCCGTTGCCCGTCCGCCGCGCCCTCGAAATCGCGGGACAGCTCGCCGATGCTCTCGCGGCAGCCCACGACAAGGGAATCATTCACCGCGACGTCAAGCCCGAGAACGCTTTCATCACTCTCGACGGCCGCGTCAAGATTCTCGACTTCGGCCTGGCGCGCCAGAGGACCTTCCCTTCGAGTCCAGGAGACACACAGTCGCCCACTGTCGCAGGGGTGAATGTCACGGACGCTGGTTCGATCCTTGGGACGGTGGCGTACATGTCTCCCGAACAGGCGCAGGGCCTCCCGGTCGACCACCGCTCGGACCAGTTCTCCCTTGGAATCGTGCTGTACGAGATGTTGACGGGAAGGCGCCCCTTTCAACGGGAATCCGCCCCGGAGACCCTCGTTGCGATCATTCGAGAAGAGCCGGAACCGGTGGAGGCGAGTCTGCACGTCCCGGCCCCGGTCCGCTGGCTCGTCGAGAGGCTGCTGGCGAAGGACCCGAAGGATCGCTACGACACGACACGTGACCTGGCCCGGGAACTCAGGACGTGGAGTCTGCACGCATCGGAGACGGGCCTTTCGAGCGGGTCCGAGAAGGCGATCGGGCCCGGCAAGAGAAGCTGGTGGAGACTCCCGGCCGCGGTGGCGACTGCCCTCGTGTGCGCTGGTGTCCTCGCGGGCTCCGTCATGACGGCATTCTTGAAGGGAACAGCCCGCAACCAGTCGCAGGTCACGCGTCTAGAGATCCGGCTACCAGAAGGGTATTTCCTTTCCCAGCACCGGCAGCCCTTCACCCTTTCTCCGGACGGCAGACTCGTCGTCTTCTCCGCTTTCACGTGGAAGAAGGCATTCGACGAGCAAAATGCCCCCCAGCTCTTCCTCCGTCCCCTGGACAGCTTCGAGGCGCGGCCCATTCCGGGGACCGAGGGCGGGATCCAGCCCGCCTTCTCCCCCGACGGGCGGCATGTCGCTTTCACCGTTGTCTCGGAAAAGGGAACCTTCCTGAAGCGGGTGCCCGTCGCTGGCGGCCAGGTCACGACTATTTGCCAGTGCGAGGCTCTCTTCGGAATCACCTGGTCTCCAGACGGATCGATTCTCTTCGCGTCCGAAATGGGACCCCTGAAGAAAGTCCCTGACACCGGCGGCACTCCCGAGCCCGCCACGACTCTCGATGCCGCGGAGAATGAAACCACTCACCGGCTTCCCCATCTCCTCCCCGGCGGGGACACAGTTCTCTACACGGTACGGAGCTGGGGCTCGTCGCGGTCCTGGAAGCAGGCTCGAATCTATGCTCAGCATATCGGGGACAACGAGAGGCACCTGCTCGTCAAAGACGGCTCGGACGGCCACTGGGTCGCCCCCGGGAACCTCGTTTTCGCCCGCGAGGGCAGGCTCTTTGCCGCCCCTCTCGATGTGAAGGCCTTGCGGCTCTCGGGGAAGGATGTCCCGATTCTCGAGGGAGTGAGCCACTCGATCTGGACAGGGTCCTCACACTCGGAAACCGGGACCGCGATGGTGGACTTCGTGGAAGATAGGGTCTTCGGCTGGATTCCTGGCTCGGTGGATCCGGAGCGAAAGCGAGTCCTCGTGTGGCTCGAGGCATCCGGGAAGGAAACACCAGTCGAATTGCCAAAGGGGCCGATCCTCTCCGGCCGGGTCTCGCCCGGCGGCGAACAGATCCTGGTCGCGTACAACTATCCGGGAAAACAGGTCGAAGTCTTGGACGTGGAGCGCGGCGCCCGCCGCAACGTGACATTCGAGATGGAGCCCTTGTGGGCGATCTGGGGACCGGGACCGGATAGGGTCACTTTCATATCCGACCACGAGGGCCCAGTCAGAATCTACAGCCGAAAGATCGACGCGGGTCCCCAGGACACCAAGATGCTCTGGAAAGGCGCGCAAGGTGGATCCACGGGACTCGGTTCCTGGTCACGCGACGGGAAAACGCTCGCGTTCACCGTGTTTGGTGAGAAGGGCCACCATGATATTTGGCTCCTTACGGCGGGGCAGGAACCGCGTCCGTTCATCGCGAGCCGTTTCTACGAGGCGCAGCCCGACATCTCACCGGACGGCCGCTGGCTCGTTTACACGTCTGGTGAGCCGGGACGAGCGGAAATATTCGTCAAGCCCCTCGAGACCGAAGGTCCCGCTCGCCAGGTCTCCGCCGGAGGTGGCATTGCGCCTCTTTGGACCAGGGATGGTTCCGCCATCCTCTTCTGGGTTTCACCGCTGCAGTCCCCTGATCAGGGTATCTATCGCGTCCGCGTGAAGGCCGCCGGGAAGGAACTCCTCTTCAGCAAGCCGGAGAGAGTTCTCGAGGCCCGGTACCTGCACGCTTCCCCGGGTCGCGGCTGGGACGTTGCTCCGGACGGCCGATTCCTCATTGTCAAGGGACCGGACGAGACCGACCGCCGCGCCTATTACGAGAAGGCCCTGTCGGACAGGATCCGAATCGACATGGGCGGCCTTACGGGGATGCTCGCCGAGGCGGGAAAAGCACCCTGACGCCGATTCGTTTCCACGACCTGGTGTTCATTATTCCTACCTCGTCAAGATGAACTTCACAGGAATCCGAGTGGCTAAGTCCAATTCCATTTCGAGATGAGCTGAATCCCACTTTCTCCCCTCCCTCCGGTGACCTGACCATCATTAGTCACATCTTCTCGTCCGAAAAGATGACGCCGCCCTACACGTCCCCGACGCGCGCCTCCTGGGCGAACTCGAGAGGGAGGTTCTTCCCCTGCCCGCCCCGCCTCACTCCCGTCGTGTTCATTCCGTCGATGATGTAGGAGTTCTCGAGGCTGGACGCGCCGCAGAAGGTGGGGCCGCGTGCATCCTGGCCGGTGGATGTGAGCCCGCACGTCCCAGCCCCGGTCCGCTAGCTTGTCGAGAGCCGGGACCACGGATGGTATTCTCCCAAAACGGCTTTGCTGCTCCCTCTGACTGCACTGGAGGCTGAGAAATGAAAACCGGGGTCCCTGGCAGACTTAATCTGATCGCCCCGCTCTCCGGCCCGCTCCTGCCCCTCGAACGTGTCCCTGATCCGGTCTTTGCCCAGAAGATGGTGGGGGACGGCATCTCAATCGACCCCCTGGATCAAGTCCTGCTTGCCCCCTGTGACGGGGAAATCACCCAGTTGCACGCGGCGGGGCATGCGGTGACCGTAATTTCCCCCCAGGGAATCGAAGTCATGATGCACGTCGGCCTCGACACGGTTGGCCTCAAGGGCACGGGGTTCACCCCCCGCGTGAAGGTAGGCGACCGTGTGCGAACGGGCGATGCCCTCATCGAGTTCGATGCCGACTACATCGCCACTCACGCCAGGAGTCTGCTGACGCAGATCATCGTGACGAACGGCGACAGGGTTGCCGGGATGCACTCTCGTTCCGGCACTGTGACGGCGGGCAGAGACGTCCTGCTGGAGCTGATACTGACTGACAGCGCACAGGCAAGTGCGGCATCATGTCATGCTGCCAGAACCGTGCTCTCCGAGGCGATCCTGATTCCCAACCCCACGGGCTTACACGCCCGCCCGGCCGCGGTCCTGGCAAACGTCGCCAAGAAGTTCAAGGCCGATGTGCGCCTGCGGAAGGGTGACCAGGACGCAAATGCAAAAAGCGTCGTTGGCATCATGGGTCTGGAGGTTGGGTTTGGCGACAAGGTCATCCTGGCTGCAAGAGGAGCCGATGCCGAAGCGGCCATCCAGACGCTCACCCCGCTCCTCTGGGAAGGACTCGGAGACGAGGGGAAGAAGCCCGCTCCCGCCCCGGCGAGCGTCGTTGTTTCCCCGGCGGCGGTGCCCGCACCCCGAAGGCGTTCCGAAGACCCGAATCTGATCATCGGGGTTGCCGCCTCACCGGGCCTGGCGGTGGGCGAGGTGTTCCAGATCCGGCATCGCGAGATCGTGGTGAATGAGACGGCGGAAGGGACACCGCAACAGGAACGAAACCGCCTGGATGAAGCCGTCCAGCAAGCTCGGGGACAGCTGGGTGCCCTGCAGGCTCAGCTGCACGCGCAGCGTTCCCCGGACAAGGCGGCCATCTTCGCCGCCCACCAGGAGCTGCTCGACGACCCGGATTTGCTGGAGATTGCGCACTCGGCGCTGGCCAAGGGAAAGAGCGCGGCCTTTGCCTGGCAGAGGGCGTTCACGACCTACTCCGAGCGGCTCGCGAGCTTACGTAACGAACTGCTCGCAGCCCGCGCGAACGACCTCCGGGATGTCGGGCGGCGGGTCCTGACGCTCTTGACGGGGGCGGAGCCGGAACGGCTGGAGCCCCCGGCCGAGACCGTTCTCGTCGCCGAAGAACTCGCACCCTCCGACATCGCCACGATCGACCGAACAAAGGTGCGAGGCTTCTGCACCACCCTGGGCGGCGCCACCTCGCACGTCGCCATCCTGGCCCGCTCGCTGGATATCCCGGCGGTTGCGGGCATCGAGCCCGGGGCACTGGAAATCCCGAACGGAACTCCCGTGATCCTCGACGGGGGCAAGGGCACCTTGCGACTGAACCCCACAGCGGAGGAGGTGGCCCGGATCCGTGACACGCAGCAGAAGCTTGCAGCCCGCCGATGGACGGAACAGGCGGCAGCTCAGGAACCGGCCATTACGGTGGACGGCGTCCGCGTGGAGGTCGTCGCCAACATCGGAGGCATCGCCGATGCCGAACAGGTTCCCGGACTGGGAGGGGAGGGGGTAGGTCTTCTGCGCTCGGAGTTCCTTTTCATGGAGCGCACAACGGCCCCCACCGAAGACGAGCAGTTCGAGGCGTACAAGGCAATCGCGCAGGCGCTCGGGCCAGACCGCCCGCTGATTATTCGCACCCTCGATGTTGGCGGTGACAAACCGCTGCCGTACCTGCCCATTCCGAAGGAAGAGAACCCCTTCCTCGGCGAACGGGGTGTGCGTGTCGGGCTGGACCGTCCAGAGATCCTGCGCGCCCAGCTGCGGGCGATTCTGCGCGCTGCCCCTTTTGGCAAGGTCCGCGTGATGTTCCCCATGGTCGGTCTCCTCTCGGAGTTGCGAGACGCGAAAGCCATGCTGGAAGAAGAGAGAAAACAACTCGGGGCGGCACCGATCGAAACCGGAATCATGATCGAGATCCCGGCAGCGGCGATCATGGCCGCGCAGTTCAGCGGCGAGGTGGACTTCTTTTCCATCGGCACGAATGACTTGACGCAGTACACCCTGGCAATGGACCGGGGCCACCCCAAACTTGCCTCCAAGGTGGACGGTCTCAACCCGGCCGTGCTGCACCTGATTTCCTGGACGGTCCAGGCGGCGCACGCCCGGGGGAAGTGGGTTGGAGTGTGCGGCGGGATCGCGAGCGACCCACAGGCCGTGCCGCTGCTCCTGGGTCTGGGGGTTGACGAGTTCAGCGTCAGCCTGCCCACCATTCCCGGTATCAAGGCGCAAATCCGGACGCTGTCGCGCCGCAGCTGTCAGGATCTGGCGAAACGGGCGCTCACCCTCGAAACCGCCGCGGAAGTCCGGGCACTTTTTCCAGATCCCTTCGCGGCCCCTGCCGAACCCGTCCGGAGATGACAGCCATGTGGAAACACGCGTTCGCATTTCTGCAGAAGATCGGCAAGGCGACGATGCTCCCGGTTTCGGTTCTTCCGGTGGCCGGGATCCTGCTGGGCGTCGGAAGCGCTCACTTCAGCGTGATTCCCGCTGTCGTATCCAGCATGATGGCCCAGTCTGGCGACGCCATTTTCGCGAGTCTGGCACTATTGTTCGCCATTGGCGTGGCCTTGGGCTTGACCAATAACGATGGTGTGTCGGCTCTGGCGGCGGTCGTGGGCTATGTGGTGCTGCTGGCCACCCTTGGAGTCATGGCATCTGTCCGGGGTGTGGAAAGTAAGTCCTTGATGGGCATAATGACCATCAACACGGGCGTTTTCGGTGGAATCCTGATCGGGGGTGTCGCTGCCGTCCTTTTCAACAGGTTTTTCCGGGTCCAGTTGCCACCCTACCTCGCATTCTTTGCGGGAAAGCGCTCGGTACCGATTCTGACGGCGTTTGCTGCCATAGGTACCGGGGTCGTCCTGAGCTTTGTCTGGCCCCCGGTAGGCAACGGGATCAAGTCATTCTCGCACTGGGCGTCGGACAGCAACCCGGCTCTTGCGTTCAGCATCTACGGAGTTGTCGAGCGACTGCTCCTGCCCTTTGGGCTGCATCACATCTGGAATGTGCCGTTCTTCTTCGAGGTCGGCCAGTATCTCGATCCACAGTCGGGGAAAGTGATTACTGGGGAGATTCAGCGTTACGTCGCGGGGGATCCAACGGCGGGGAACATGGCAGGCGGATACCTGTTCAAGATGTGGGGCCTGCCGGCAGCCGCGCTGGCCATCTGGCGCTGTGCCCGGGAGGAGAACCGGAAAAAAGTCGGCGGGATCATGCTCTCTGCCGCGCTGACCTCGCTGCTGACGGGGATCACGGAACCCATTGAGTTCTCTTTCATGTTCGTTGCCCCGGTGCTGTATCTGATCCACGCGCTCCTGGCGGCTGCGGCCTACTTGTTTTGCATCGTGACGGGAATCAAACACGGGATGACGTTTTCCCACGGCCTGATCGACTACGTCGTGCTGTTCCCGAAATCGACCCACGCCCTGTGGCTCCTCGTGGCTGGGCCCCTCTGGGGGCTGCTGTATTTCGTCATCTTTCGAACCATCATTCTCCGGTTCGACCTGAAGACTCCCGGGCGCGAAGTGGAAGAGGCCGGCTCGCTGGCGGACGCTCAGACGGATGTGGCATCGGAATACGCCCGTCAGCTTGTCCTGGCTTTTGGAGGGCGGAGCAACATCAAGTCACTCGACGCCTGTATCACGAGGTTGCGCGTGGAACTCTCCGACGTGGGAAAAGCGAGCACGGAGAAACTCCGGGCGCTTGGAGCGGCGGGCGTTGTCGAGGTAGGTAACGGTGTGCAGGCAATTTTTGGAACGCGTTCAGAGAACCTGAAGACTGATATGGAGGAGTACTTGAAAAAGGCTGGCCCGGAGGCGGATGCCGTGGAAGCTCCCTCTCCGGTCATGGCCCTCACCCCTTCCGGGATCATCTCGAGACTGCGGGATCCGGATGCGGCCCGCACAGCACGCGATCTGATTGCGGCACTTGGGGGGGTGATGAACATTGAGCGGGTGGATGCGTGTGCCGAGACCCGGCTGCGTGTCGTCGTTGGCAAGGAATCCTTGGTGCAAGAGGCGGCCTTCGACGGCGCGGGAGTCTCCGGGGTGATGCGTCTTGCCGGCGGCACCCTTCATCTCGTGGTCGGCCTCAATGCCGATCAGTACGCGGCCGAGATGAAGGCTCAAATGGTCAGCCCGACGCCAAGCCGGTAACTGTCATACGAATTCGTTTTCAAGTTGAGACAATCATGAGTTCGGTTCCTTTTTCCCCTCCCCGGCACCGTGCCTGACAAGGGTAGGTATTCGCCGCCGGCCGTATATCAACTGCTTTTTTCAACAAGTTGCCCCTCTTTTGTAAAGACTCTCCATTACCCGCAAGTCCGTGGGGAGGAACAAAGGCCGTCACCGGAGAGAGGGGAGAAAGTGGAACTCAGCTCGTCTTGTAATGGAATTGGTCAAGCTTTCCCTTCCACAAAAATCGCCTCCCGGGCGGTCTTTCCTGGGAGCGCGGGCGTCTCGCCCGCCCCCGGTGGATCTCTATGCCCATTTGTTATCAAGGTGAGGCTGACGCGCAGGGAAGACCCCTCTCCCCGCCTCACGGCGACCCTCTCCCCGCTCACGCGGAGCGAGAAGAGGGTTAGGCTCATCTTCAAGGCGAATTGGAATTAGTAGTTGCTCGGATGCCGGCGAGGGTCATCCTGACAAAGCAGAATCAGGCCGTTTGCGCGGCGGCGAAGATGGCCTCGGCGTGAACTTGCGTGGTGTCGATCACCGGCACCGAGATGTCCCCCTCCTTCAGCAGGAGCGGGATCTCCGTGCAGCCGAGGATGACGCCGTCAAGCCCCTGTGCCGCCACGTGGCGTTCGCAGATCGCCACGAACCTCTTCCTGGCTTCCGGCGTGGTCACGCCAATCGACAGTTCCCCGTAGATGGTGCTGTCGATGAACGCCCGCTCCTCCTCTCCGGGTACAACAACCCCAGTTCCACCCGCTGCGAGCCGGTCCGGGTACATGGACGAGACCATTGTGGTGGCGGTGCCAAGGAGGAGCACTTTCCGGCACCCGAGTGCCTTCGTCCTCTCGAACGCGGCGTCGAGAATGGAGACGAGCGGCATGCCCGCCCGGGCTGCGAGACGGTCGAAGTACACGTGCGGGGTGTTGGCGGTGAGCGCCGCGATCTCGACGCCAGCCAGGCGCAACCGCTCGAAAGCGTCCGCGAAGATGTCAACCACCTCGTCAATGCGTCCAGCCCGCTGGCGGACGACGATCTCGGAGAGGTTGACAGAGTAAATCACGATCACCGGGTTATCGAGGGGGTTTGTGGCAACCTTTCGCCCCAGGCCGATGAGGGCGCGGTAGTACTCGACGGTTGCTTCCGGAGTCGTGCCTCCCACAAGACCGATCTTCTTCATCTCTCAGCTCCCAGCCTCACGTTGCAATGCCAGGATTGTAGCGGGATAAGCTCATAAAAAAGGGAGACCACGAGTTCTCGTGGGATAATGAGCCGTGCGATGAACGCGCTCTGTCGTCGCCTCGGACTGTTTCTTCCGCGCGCGCGGGTTCTGTGCTTTGCGTTTCTGATCTCGAGGCTTTTCTTGCCCTGTCCCGCCGGTGCGGCCGGAGAGCCCGGGGGCGATCCCATCCTTTCGGGCTGTGAGTGGGACTATCCCCCCTACTGCACGGTCACCCCAGACGGCCGGGCGCAGGGATTCTCCGTCGAACTCTTGCGCGCGGCTCTCAAAGCCATGGGGCGCGACGTGACTTTTCGGACCGGGCCCTGGGCCGAGATCAAACAAGCCCTCATCGATGGCGAACTCCAGACACTTCCAGTTGTGGGCAGGACTCCCGAGCGAGAGGCCTACTTCGATTTCACGTTTCCCTATCTGACCATGCACGGCACCGTCGTCGTGAGGAGAGGTGATTCCCGGATTCACTCTGTGGCTGACCTGAAGGGCAAGCGAGTCGCAGTGGTCGGCGGCGAGAACTCCGAGGAGTACGTTCGCCGCGCCCGGCTCGGGGCGAACGTCGTGGCTCTCCCGTCGTTCGAGGTGGCCCTCAGAGAACTTTCCGCGGGCAAGCATGACGCCGTCGTCATCCAGAAACTGGTGGCCTTCCAGCTCATGAAGACGGCCCGCATCGAGAACCTCGAAGCCGTGGGGCCGCCAATCAGGGAATTCACCCAGAGTTTCTGTTTCGCCGTGCGTAAGGGTGACCGCGTCCTCCTGTCGGAACTCAACGAGGGCCTGTCGATCGTGATGGCAGACGGTACTTTCCGCAGTCTCCATGCCAAGTGGTTCGCAGGCCTCGAATCGGCGGGCCAGGCGAAGAGCCGGATCGTCGTCGGCGGGGACAGCAGCTACCCGCCCTACGAGTTCCTGGATGCAAACGGCCAGCCGGCGGGCTACAACGTTGATCTGACACGGGCCATAGCCCGGCAGATGGGTTTGAACGTCGACATACGGCTTGGGAAGTGGGACGAGATTCGGAGGGGCCTGCAGCAGGGTGAGATCGACATCGTGGAAGGGATGTTCTATTCGCCCGAACGGGATCAGACCTTCGACTTCTCCCCGCCTCACACGATTGTCAAGCATGCAATCGTCTCCAGACAGGGCTCGGAAGACCCTTCCAGTCTCCATGACATCACCAGGCACTCCGTCGTCGTCATGCGTGGTGATGTCATGCACGACTTGGTCCTCGGGCAGCATGTGGGTAAGCCGCTGGTGACCGTTGACACGCAAGAACAGGCATTGCGACTCATTGCGGCAGGGGAGCACGACGTTGCGCTGGTCGCGGCGCTCCCAGCGCTGTTCTGGATCGAAAAGAACGGCTGGCACAACCTCCATGTCTCTCGCCAGACCATGCTTTCCGCCGAGTTCTGTTATGCCGTACCCCATGGGCGTTCCGACCTTCTGGCATCCTTCTCGGAGGGCCTGGCGGCAATCAAGACGACGGGGGAGTATCGCGAAATCCAGGCCCGATGGCTCGCTCCCTACGAAGAAGCAGGTGTTCGTAGCAGGGCTGTTGTGCGGTATGCGGCCGGCGCCGTGCTCTTTCTCTCGTGTCTTCTGGCAGGGTTCATCTTCTGGTCCCGGTCGCTGCGGAACCAGGTCGCGGCCAAGACCCGGGATCTGACGGAGAAGACGGCTCTCCTCGAGTCGCAGTCGGAAGCGCTCAGAACGAGCGAAAGAAAGTACCGGCTTCTCCACGAATCGATGACGGATGCCTACGTCAGGACTGGCATGGACGGGCGAATCGTCGAGTCCAATCGCGCCTTCCAGGAAATGCTCGGCTACGGCGAGGACGAACTTCGCCATCTCGCCTATCTGGAGATCACCCCTGACCGCTGGCACGGAATGGAGGCCGAGATCGTTCGCGACCAGATTCTGCCGAGAGGGTTTTCGGACGTCTACGAAAAGGAGTACAGGCGAAAGGACGGGACAGTGTTTCCCGTCGAACTCCGGACGTTCCTGTTGAAGAGCGAGGCCGGGGAAGCCGAGGGAATGTGGGCCCTCGTCCGCGACATCACGAAGAGGAGAGAGGCGGAGAAGGCCCTTCAGCTCTCGGAATTGAGGTTTCGTACGGCCGCGGAGTCAGTGGCGGATGTCGTCTACGAATGGGACCTCGCCGAGCGCATCGACTGGATTGGAGACGTCGACACCCTGATGGGGTACCCGCCGAACGAGTTTCCGAGGACGTTGACCGGTTTCTCGGCCCTCATGCATCCCGATGACCGGCCTGTCTTCCTTGCGGCCGTCAAGAGACACGTGCGGGACGGGGTGCCGTATGCCGTGGAATACCGCCTCCTTCGACACGACGGAACGCACGCGTTCTGGACGGCTCGAGGGCGGATTCTGCGCGACAGCGAGGGGCGGCCGGTCCGCTGGGTCGGCGCCATTACCGACGTCACTGGGAAGAAGCAAGCCGAGGAGGCGCTCAGGAAGAGCGAGGACGACTTCCGGTACGTCTTCGAACATTCGATCATCGGCAAATCGATCACGCTGCCGACGGGAGAGATCCGGGTGAACCAGGCTTTTGCCAAGATGCTCGGTTATGAGCTTCGCGAACTTGAAGGAATGCCGTGGCAGAACATCACACACCCTGAAGACGTTGAGAAAAGCAGGCGCGTGATCGAGTCGATCATGAACGGGGAGCGGGATTCCGTCCAGTTTACAAAGAGGTATGTGCGTAGAGACGGCACCATCGCATGGGCCGATGTCAGCACCTCTGTTCGCCGCGACGCTCTCGGCCGGGCGATGTACTTCATGACGAGCATCGTCGACATCACGGACCGGAAGCACGCGGAGGAGGCGCTCGTCAGAAGTCAGAAGCTCGAGGCGCTGGGAACTCTCGCCGGCGGCGTGGCCCACGAGTTCAACAACATCCTCTTTGCCATTCGCGGCAACGCCACTCTTGCAGCATCGGAAGTCCCGGACGGCCACCTGGCGAAAACCTGTCTGGAAGAGATCGACCGCTCTGCAAAGCGGGGGGTGCGCATTGTCAAGCAGATCCTCTCGTTCGCGCGTCCGCACTCCACGGATCGAACTGTCCTCTCCCTCGCGTCCGTCATCGAGGAAGCAAAGACTTTCCTCAAGGCGACCATCCCGGCGTACATCGAGATCTCGGCTCGTCTGGAAGCGTCCTGCTTTCCGGCGGCGATCGACTCCGTGCAAGTCCATCAGGCTATCGTGAACCTGGTGACGAATGCGGCAGACGCGATCGGAAACCGGCCGGGCCTGATCCGGATCACACTCGAGGAGGCGGTGCTCGACGAGAACTCGGCGCAAAAACTGACGAGCCTCTCACCAGGGAGATATGCGCGGCTCTCGGTTGTGGACGATGGACCGGGAATGGACCCCGAAACGCTGCGCCGTGCCTTCGACCCCTTCTTCACGACGAAATCCCCTGACAAGGGGACGGGGCTGGGGTTGTCGATCGTCCACGGAATCATGAAAAACCACGAGGGCGGCGTGCTCATCTCCAGCGAGCCGGGGTGCGGCACCACCGTGAGCCTGTATTTCCCCGCCGCGACAGTTCCCGCCGCCCCGCTCCTTCCGGCCACGGAACGGGTCCAGCGGGAGCGCTGCGAGAGTCTTCTCCTCGTCGACGATGACGAGGCTCTCGTCTATCTCGGTCAGCGAATGCTTGGCCGTCTGGGCTACAAAGTCTCGGGTTTCACTGATCCGATGGCCGCCCTGAAGGAGTTCCGGTTGCGGCCAAACGACTTCGACGGCGTCATCACCGACGTGTCGATGCCGAAGATGTCCGGATTCGAACTCGCGCGCGAACTCTTGACGGCCAGGCCAGATATTCCCGTCGTCGTCACCTCGGGCTACATTCGGAGCGAGGAGGAGGAGATGGCGCTCGCTCTGGGCGTGCGCGCCGTCATCCTCAAACCGGATAGTGTTGACGAGATGGCGTCAACACTCGACCACGTTTTCAGGAATGCCGCCAAGGCCTCGTGCAAGAACCAAGAGAGCGAGAAAGTTTGAAGAGCGGCTGCTCCCCGTTCAGCCCGAAGGGGGGTTTACGTCTGGCCGGTTCCAGGGCGTGACATCTCCTTGTACGAATTGGGGCCTGTTAGCGAGGCACACTCCGGCCCAGAACACTCTGAGCATCTCGGGCCACTTCCCGGATAGCCGCCGCGATCTCGTGCGGCACTTCTTCCTGGAGGAAGTGACCGGCGTTGGTTCTGGTGACTCGCGCCTGCGGAAGGAGTCTCTCGATGTGGGTGCGTACCCGTCCCAGAATCGGGTCACGGTCACCCCACACGATGGCCGCTGGACCTTTCCACGAGGAAACGAACTCCTGGCAGACGCTCAGCGCGCCGATGCTGGCGTGTCGATGGGAATCCGGGACCATCCTCGCGAGAGCAAGCGGGGCCGCGTTCCTCCGGACTCCCCTCAGGGGATAGCGGTACGCGCGAGCAATGTTCCCCCGGATGGACTCGCGATCTCCCTGCACCCGGTGAAGGATGCTCTGGGGAAAGCCGAGTAAGCGGAAGGCGACATCACTAATAAAAGGCAGTCGCGCGAACCGGTGGAACGGTGCCGGCCTGAAGCCCGGCTTCGGAGGCCCGGCGACCGTGTTGAGCAAGACGAGTCCGCTCGTGAGTCCTGGCCTTTCGGCGAGCGCGCGGAGCCCAATCGGGCCGCCCCAGTCCTGGCCCACGAAGATCAGGCGTTCGAGCCCCAGCGACTCGATCAGCTCTCCCATCCACGCCGCGTGATTCGTGAGAGTGTGAAGTCTCGTTTGCGCTGGCCGATCCGAAAACCCCAGGCCCAGAAGGTCAGGAGCAATCAGGCGGAAGGGCTGGGCCGAGAGTTCGGCCATGACCTTGCGGTAGAGAAAGCCCCATGTCGGGTTCCCGTGGAGCAGCAGCACCGCGAGTCCCTTCTCGTCGCCAGTCTCCATGACGTGCATGGCGCCACCAGAAACCCGAACACGGTACCGTCTCAGACCGGCCGGTAACAACGTCCCAATGAAAGATGGCAGCGGAGGAGGCGCGACGTTCTGCATGATCGATTTTCGCTCCATACCCTGCGGACCGACAGCAGCAATGGCTCGGTTGCGGTGCTGTGCGCCACCCGCGACGGCAAATTCACGCCACGCCAGGTCGGAGTCTCGGCAAACGCCGCCAGGCAGTTCAAGGGCCATCCACGGCCCTGGAACCGGTCGCCGAGCGCTTGCTGGTAGGCGGCGAAACGCTCCGCGCGACAAACGGGGTCATACGGCCGGGCGGGTTGCGCCAATCGCGAGAGTTCCTGAGTCAGGCCCAGGCGCCGCAGCAGGTCCTGGAAGCGCTGGTCGGATGAGAGGGGCTTGAAATCGCGCAGCATGCGGATGAGATGCAGGTTGCTGTCCCGGGTCCGGTATCCTTCCTCGAGCCACTCGAGCGTGTGATCCCGGTCCCCCAGGGCCAGATAGCACGTGGCCCTCGAGAATGCCGGCACGTATCGCTTCCGCGAGAGTTCTTCCAGCTCGTTGACGACTGCGAGCGCCTCGGCCCGGCGCCCGGCCTTACCGAGGACGCTCCCCAGTATGCCCAGCGCGAGAGGAAGGCCGCCGGACAGCCGCACGCCCTCCCGGGCCTCGGCGATCGCCTGCTCGAACTTGCCCTCCGAGGCATGTATGCGGGCGAGCACGGAGTGGGTGAAGTAGAAGCTGGGCTCCAGCTCGAGCGCCTTCCGGAGCAGCTGCTTCCCTTCCTCTTCCCAGCCGAAATTCCAGAAGACGTTCCCGGAGAGCGAAGTGAAGAAATACGAGACGGGGTCGAGTTCCAGCGCCTTGCGCAGCGCCTGCCGGGCCTCTTCTCTCCGCTCGAAGTCCGCGAGCAGATTCCCGTGGAGGAAGTGAGCCCTCGCGGAGTTGGGGTTCACCTCGATCGCGCGCCGCAGCTCACGCTCGGCCCCGGCCGGATCCCGGTCGTACCAGAAGAGGACCACGGCGAGAGAAGCGTGCGCGTCGGCCAAGCTCTCGTCCAGCTCCAGCGCCCTGAGGGCGGCGGCCTTCGCGAGGGGCGCAGCCTCCATGGGCGGGACGGCCGCCAACCCCCCGCCGAACAGCATGCAGTGGGCAGCGGCGATCCCCGCATAGGGCGGCGCGTAGCCGGGCTGGATGTCGATGGCCCGCTGGAAGAACTCGAGGCTCTTGCCAGGCTGAACGCGGTTCCAGTAGTAGCTGCCTTGGAGGTAGGCCTCGTGCGCCTCCACGTTGACCGGACGGGCCCGAGCCAGGCGGACCCGCTCCTGCGGGGTGAGCGTCACCTGGATCTCTTCCGCGATGGCCCTCGCCACAGCGCTCTGCAGCCCCAGCACGTCCCGCATGTCTCGTTCGTAGCTGTGAGCCCAGAGGTGCCGGTCGCTCGCGGCGTGGATCAGCTGTGCCGTGATCCGCACCCGCTCCCCGGCCCGCATCACCGAGCCCTCGACGATGCCTTCCACGCCGAGTTCCTGAGCAATCTCGGGCAGCGTCTTGGCCGTTCTCTTGTAGTGCATCGCAGATGTCCGAGAGATCACGCGGAGGGCGCGGATCTGTGCCAGCTCCGCAATCAGGGCCTCAGTCATACCGTCGGAGAAGTACTCCTGCGACGCGTCGCCCGAGAGGTTGGCGAGTGGCAGGACGGCCAGAGAGCGGATGGAACCGGGCAGCGCCGGCGCTTCCTGGTGCGCGTGCTTTACCAGGAGACGCACCGCAGCCGCCGCAATGACGACGGCGAGGAGAGGCAATCCAGCCCAGAGCCATCGTCGCGACCTGATGGCCGGGCGCGAAGCAGTCCGCACCGTAGGCTGCAGCAACTCCCTCAGCGTGTTTGCGAGGTCTCTGGCAGACTGGAATCGGCCATCCACGTTCTTCTCCAGGCACCGGCGGATGGCATGCTCCAGACCCCGCGGGACGGAGCATGGAAGCGCAGAGGGCGCCTCGTGCAGGATCGCGCTCATCGTGTCCGCAGCTGTCCCCCGCGTGAACGGCCCTCGCCCCGCCAGCATCT
>JADHED010000177.1_pt1 | contig 87523 bp, 82 predicted proteins | sample 8952041 | NCBI WGS metagenome assembly JADHED01 (sample SAMN16124423, study PRJNA663239) | bioreactor sludge metagenome | isolation source: sludge (control) | place: India:Bengaluru | collected 2018-09-08
CCACCAGCACCTCGTTGGTCTTGAAGTGCTTCATGCGGCGCACGCGCGGCGAGCGCCAGGTGAGCATGCGGAACAGGATGACGAGGATATCCCAGAGGCTGCGGCTGGAGATGATGGTCACGTCTATGAGACCGTCGCGCGGGTTGGTGTCCGGCGTCACGCGCAGGTTCAGATCGTTGAGACGGCCGATGTTGGTGAGCATGACGGTGTTGGCGCGCCGGCGGTGGTGGCGGCCGTCGGCGACCACCGTCACCAGGGCGGTCTGCCGGCGGAAGAGGTTGCGGATCGCCGCGACGAGGTAGGTGCCGGCGCCGAAGAGATTCTTCAGCCGGCGCGGCGAGTCCACGATGATGGACGCGGGATAACCGATGGCCGCCATAAGGACGAAGGTACGCCCGAGGTCCGGCAGATATCCCACGTCGAAATCGCGGACCTCGCCGTCGAGGGCGGCGTTCAGGGCCGGACCGGGCAGCCACGGCAACGCGAGCGCCAGGGGGATGACGTTGGCGGTGCCGCTCGAGATGTGCGCGATGGGCACCTTGCGCTCGGCCCGCGCCTGTCCCGCGACCGCCTCGCACATGGTGCCGTCGCCGCCGAGGACACAGAGGAGGTCGAAGCCATCGTCGGCGGCCGTGTGGCACCAGCGCTCGGCGTCGCTCGGGCCGCCCGTCTCGCGCACCGTCACCCGCAGATCCCGACGCTCCATCAGGCGCTTGATCCGCCGACCGTAACGCGGCGCGAAGCCCTGGCCCGCGACGGGGTTGACGATCAGGAGAACGTTGCGGTAATGGAGCATGCGCCGGTAGGCAGCGGTTTATTGCCGTGTCCGAACCGGATCCCGGCGGCGGCTGCCGGCGCTATGATAGGCGATCTGGGCCGGAAAACCAGCGTCGTCAGTGGATCTCGCGATCCCAGGTGCCGCGCCAGGAGCGCAACCGCACGGTGACGCCGTCCTCGCGGTCGATGGGACCGGGGCCGTCGTCCCCGATCGGGACGATCCAGGCGCCGAGCCATTCGTCACCCTCGCTGGCGGTCGCCACGGCCACGCGCTCCTCCACGAAATCGCGGATGAAGGCGATAGCGCGGTCCAGAAAACGGTCCCCGCTCTCGTCGCCGACGACGCCGAAACGCGTGTGGAAGTTCTCGCCGAAACCGACCGACACCTCCCACTCGCTGGTGGTGATGAAGAGGCCGTGGGACGAATGGTCGCCCGGGCGCGGCACCTCGACCAGCAAGGCCTCGCGTTCGAATTCCTCGTACGGATCGTAGCGGGCGTAGGGCAGCCAGTCCGGAAACTCGCGAAACAACAGCACGGCGAATTGTTTCGAATGGTCGTTCAGCCGCGATACGTCGAGCATGCTCTCGCCTCGTCGGGGGTGGGCCGGCAACACGGCCATGTACGCCGCGTGGTACGACCGTGTTCCCGGACTCGCCGTGTCTCGACCAGAAAAGTAACGCCGGGAATGGCGGCGGGAAAGCTCCAGGTTAGACGACCTGGCGTTCCGCGGCGACGGCGCGCTGGAAGGCCATCTGGCGCTCGACGGACATGACGTGGTGCTCGATCGCCTCCCGGGCGCGGCGCTGGGCCTCGTCGCTCGGCTGGAACTCGACCCCCAGCCGCCCCTGGCGCCGGTTGCGTCCGGTGAGGACCAGGGCGGACTGGCGGACCGCGGCGGCCAGGCGCAACGGGTCTGCGCGTCCCGGCAGAACCACCCAGAATTCGAGCACGGCGCCGGTGGGATATGTCGTCACCAGATCCTCCCCGCCGAGCAGCCCGGCCCCGGAGAAGCTGAGGTCGGCGACCTCGACCTCGATCCCGTCGGCCGGCATCTCGAGGACCTGGAACCCGTACTCGTCCTCGGTCGGCACCGCCGGCAGCGGCGGTCGGACCCGGCAGATGATGCTCGCCGGCAGCGCGATGCGGAACTCCCGACGACGCTGCCGGACCTCGATCACCCGCGGCATCGCCAGGGTGACCGCCGGAATCGCTGCGTCGCGGACCAGGTTCACGGTCCCGAGATTGACCACGCGGCTGCGCCAGTGGAAGACGCGGCAGCGCAGACCGAAGCTGACGTCGACCAGGCGCCCGGGCGCCAGCTGCCGCCAGCCCTCCCCGCCGGCATCCAGGGTCAGGACCAGGCTGCCGTTCTCCTGGTCGCGGTGCTTCGCCAGGAGGATCCCGCGGCATTGCAGGCGCTCCGCCCCGTCCCCGCCCGCTTCGACGTTCAGATCGAGCTCGAGCTTGCCGGCCAGGGACAGCGCGGCGTTGACTTCGAGGTCCCGGTCCAGGGCGCTGCGCGAGCCGAGGTCGAGCGGCAGATAGTGGCGCACCACCTCCTCCTCGTAGGCGCTCGCGCGGGCCGTCTCGTATGCGCCTCGCGAGAAGATCTCGGTGGCGACGTGCAACTCGCCGCGCCGACCTGAAAAATGGAGGTGAAAGCAGCGGGGGCCGCTCAGTTCGGGGCGCGCCGCGTCGCCCGGCAGGTCGCGCCAGGCCGCCATCGTGCGCGGGGTCGGCGATCGGGAGGCCAGAGCTCGCGAGAAGACCTCGCAGAGGTTGCCGAGACGGGCGCCCGCCGACGACGCGAGGTCCGGACCGACGCCCAGGTAGGCTCGGTCGAGAGACCCGTTGCGCACGCCGACGACGACACCATGCGGCCAGTCGACCGTCACCCCCGGCACGTGCGAAACGCGCACGGCGGCCGGCGGTCCGCTCTGCACGGCCGCCAGCGCGTCGTCTCCGGCGCGAACGAGGGCGATCAGCGTATCCTTGATCATTCCGAACCTCGGAGTGGCCCCGGGGCCGGCCCGTGGACATCTTCTGACGGAGGATCGGCCGTCGGTGCCCGTCCTTGACCGAATTCGCGTGACCGTCGGCGCCGTGGCCGCGTATCCTGCGGCGGGCCGGGAACGGCACGCGCGTCCGGACACAATCCAGAACCCGAGGTCCACCGTGTCCCAGCCAGCCACCGATCGCCGCCGGGTCGCGAGCGCCGCCGCCCCCCTGGGCGCCGAGGTGCGCCCGGAAGGCGTCAGCTTCTGCGTCTACGCGCGACGCGCCTCCCGCGTCGAACTCCTGCTGTTCGACGCGCCGGAGGCGCCGGCCCCGTCGCGCGTGATATCTCTGGAGCGCGCGGCGGACCGTCTGCACTGGCACGCGATGGTGCCCGGCGCCGCCCACGGCCAGGTCTACGGCTACCGCGTGCATGGTCCGCGGACCCCGCACCCGGCGGATCGTTTCGATCCCGACAAGCTGCTCCTGGATCCGTACGCGCGGGCCGTCGCAGGCGTCGGTGTGTACGACCGCCGGGCCGCCGCCGCCGCCGGCGACAACGTCGCCCACGCGCTGCGGGCGGTGGTCGTCGATCCGTCCCGGTACCACTGGCACGGCGATGTGCCCCTGGCCCCCCCCGCGGCGCCGGAGATCATCTACGAGATGCACGTCGGCGCGTTCACCCGCTCGCCCTCGAGCGGCGTGCCCGCTTCGCGCCGCGGCACCTTCGCGGGCGTGATCGACAAGATCCCGTACCTGCAGGACCTCGGGATCACCGCCGTCGAGTTGCTGCCCGTCCAGCACTTCGAGACCCAGGACGCGCCCGCCGGCCTGACGAACTTCTGGGGCTACAGTCCCCTGGCCTGGTTTGCGCCGCACGCGGGTTACGCCGCGGCGTCCGACCCGCTCGCCGCGGTCGACGAATTCCGCGACCTGGTGAAGGCGCTTCACCGCGCCGGGCTGCGGGTGATCCTCGACGTCGTCTACAACCACACCGGCGAGGGACCGCTCGCCGGTCCGCTCGTGTCCTGGCGCGGGTTCGCGGCCGCCGACTACTACCTGCACGACCGCGACGGCGTCCGGCTCGCCGACTACACCGGCTGCGGCAACACCTTCAATGCGAACCACCCCGTGGCGCTGCGCCTGATCCTCGACTCGCTCCGCTACTGGGTGCGCGAGATGCACGTGGACGGGTTCCGCTTCGACCTCGCGAGCAGCCTCACCCGCGACGAGCAGGGCCAGGCCCAGGTGCGGCCGCCCCTGCTGCGGCTCATGGAGACGGACCCCGAACTGGCCGGCACGACGCTCATCGCCGAACCCTGGGACGCCGGCGGCCTCTACCAGGTGGGCACGTTCCCCGGCGACCGTTTCGCCCAGTGGAACGGCCAGTTCCGCGACGACATGCGCCGCTTCCTGCGCAGCGACGACGCCGTCGTGGGCGCCGTCATGTCCCGCCTCGCCGGCAGTCCCGACATCATGGACCGCGACGGCGCCGGCTGGCCGGGGCGCAGCCTCAACTTCGTGACCTGCCACGACGGCTTCACGCTCGCCGACCTGGTGGCCTACAGCCGCAAGCGCAACGAGGCTAACGGCGAGCACAACCGGGACGGCAGCGACCAGAACCTGTCCTGGAACGGCGGCGCCGAGGGGCCGACGGCGGCGCCGCTGACGCGCGAGATCCGGCGTCGTCAGGTGCGGAACTTCGCGAGCCTCCTGCTGCTGTCGCACGGCACGCCGATGCTGCTGATGGGCGACGAGGTGCTGCGCACCCAGCACGGCAACAACAACACCTGGTGCCAGAACAACCCACTCGGCTGGTTCGACTGGGACGACGTGGCGCGGCACGCCGACATGCTGCGCTTCGTGCGCGGCCTCATCGCCCTGCGCCGGTCGTCGCGTGTCTTCGAACTCGACCGCTACTGGAGCGCGCCGGACGACCTGGTCTGGCACGGCGTGGAACTGGGCAAACCCGACCTCGGCTTCGCCTCGCACAGCCTGGCCTGGACCCTGGTGGCGCAGGACGGCCAGGAGCGGCTGCACGTGATGGTCAATGCCTGGTGGCGTCCCCTGACCTTCGCCGTGCCGCCGACGCCGGCGAACCTGCGGTGGCACCGCGTGATCGACACGTCGCGGGAGACGCCCGACGACGTGACCCTCGGGCCGGAGGCGCCACGCGCGTCGACGGACACGGTGACCGTGCCGTGGCACACCGTCGTCGTATTGCAAGCGCGAACGTGACGCCCCCCGAGCCTGGATTGGCGTGATCGAAACCAGATCCTAACCGAACCGTGACAAACCTCCGCTACCGTGCTCCCGGTGTGCGTCATGACCCGCACTGGCGAGGTCGCTTCCGGTAGACGACGAGACGGAGGATTGTCCATGCGGGGACCGGCCGGCGGCGTCGCTCTGGCGCTCTGGGTGTGTTTGGCAACCGCCGCCGCGGCGCAGACTGCCACCGTGACGGGGGTGGTGGTCGACAGGGACTCCGGCGAGCAACTGATTGCCGTCGACGTCGTCGTCGCGGGCACCGGTATCAAGGCCCAGACCGACCTGGAAGGCGCGTTCACCCTCACCGGCCTCGCGGCCGGCGCCGTCGACCTGCGCGCCTCCTACCTGGGCTACAACACGCGCATCGTCGCCGGCGTCCTCGTCAAGAACGGCGAGACGACGCACGTCAAGATCGAACTGGAGAGCTTCCGGGCCAACGAACTCGACGACGTCATGGTGACCGCGACCAGAGTCCTCTCCACCGAGAGCGCCGTGCTGGCCGACCGCAAGAATTCCACCGTGGTGGGTGACGCGATCAGCGCCGCCCAGATCTCGCGATCGCCGGACGGCCAGGCCGGCGATGCCCTGCAACGCGTCACCGGCCTCATGGTGGACGACGGCGCCTACGTGAACGTCCGCGGCATGCCCGACCGCTACAACGTCACCGTCGTCGACGGGGCTGTGGTCACCTCGGTGGACCCCGATCTCGACCGCAAGAGCTTCAACTTCGAGATGATCCCCTCGAACCTGCTGTCCAGTCTGCAGGTGCAGAAGACGGCAGTGCCCGACATGCCGGGCGATTTCACCGGCGGACTGGTGCAGGTCAACACCGTCGACTTCTCCGAGCGGGCGACCACCCAGGTCAGCGTCGGCGCCGGCGCCGACCAGGGAACGTATGGCGAGCCGTTCTTGCGCGACGCCTACAGCGGCAGCCGCGACCGCTGGGGCTACGATGACGGCGGCCGCGACCTGCCGCCGGCCGTCGCCGCCGCCGGATCGCTGCCGAACGACGGCCTCCCCTACCCCGACGAGATCGGCCGCGCGCTCCCCAACACCTGGGGAACGGAGAGTGTCACGGCCCCGATGCAAGCGTCGTTCGCGATCTCGCACGGCAACCGGTTCCAGGCCTTCGGCCGCAAGCTCGGTCTCGTGGCGGCGGTGACCTACAAGACCAGTTCCGAGATCACCGACGAGTTCAAGAGCTACGAGCCGCTGTTCACCTATGCCTTCGACGCGACCGACTACCTGACCGAGGTCAACCTGGGCGCGTTGTTCAACCTCAGCTACGAGCTCGGCGCGCGCCAACACCTCAGCTTCAAGAACCTCTATTCCCACTATACCGAGGAGTCCTTCCTTTCCGCCTACAAGTACACCAACGGGCCCACCTACCGGCACGTGCTCGAGTGGGAGGAAAAGAGCCAGTTGACCACCAGCGTGAGCGGGACGCACGGCTTGCCGGTGCGCGGACTCGATCTGGACTGGCGCGTGTTCTACAATGAGAATCTGGCCAAGGAACCTGACCTGCGGTACCTCGAGTACAACCTGTCCGCGGACCCCATCGCCATGGGCACCAATCGACGTCACTGGCTCTACGCCGACGAGTACCGGCGCGGCGTCGACGCCAGTCTCGCCTGGGCCTTCGGCGACGTGGACCGCCCCACGAAGGTCCGCGCGGGGGTTTCCTTTAGCACCCGCGAGCGCGGAGTCAATAACAACCCGTACCACGTCGCGGCCGACCGGACGGCTGGCGGCCTGGTCTTCCTGCCCCCGGATCAGATCTTCGCGCCCGAGAACTTCAAGGAAGGTCTCTTCACCCTGCGCTATCAGGACCAGTTCGAAGGGTCCTACAACGGCGCGCAGGCTCTCAACGCGTACTTCGCCATGGTCGAGGCGCCGTTCGATCTGTGGCAGGAGGAATTCCGGCTCGCCGGCGGCGCCCGCGTGGAGAACAACCAGACCGCCGTGGAGGCACTCGACAAGTTCACGGACCAGTACCAGTCCGCCGCGTCGCGGGTCACCAACGTGTTGCCGTCGGTGAATCTGCAATACCTGTACGACGAGAAGACGAACGTGCGCCTCGGCTACTACCAGTCGGTGAACTACCCCGAGATGCGCGAGATCGCCCCCGTCAAGTCGAACGACTTCAAGAACGACTGGGAGGTTCTCGGCAATCCGGATCTCGGCGCGGCCAAGATCGACAACTACGACCTGCGCGTGGAGTACTTCCCCAGTTACGGCGAGGTCCTCGGCGTCAGCCTGTTCTACAAGGATCTCAACAACGCCATCGAAACCAGCCTGAACCCCCAGCCGAACTATCTGGACCTTCTGAGCTGGTTCAACGGTGACGGCAAGAACTACGGCTTCGAGCTCGACCTCCGGACACGGCTGGCGGCCCTGAGTCAGACGCTCTACGACGTCACCCTGATCGGCAACTACGTCCGGGTCTGGTCGGAAGTCGAGTACTACACCGCCGAGAACCCCGACAACCCGCAGGAGGAATCGGGCCGGACCCGCCGGGACACCCGCCAGTTGCAGGGCCAGTCGCCCTGGGTGGTCAACCTGGGCGCCAAGTGGGAGGAGCCGGACCGCGGGACGTCGTTCAGCGTGTTCTACAACCGGATCGGCCGTCGGTTGTCGTCCGTGGCCACGGAACCGCAGTTCAACGTGTACGAGGAGCCCCGGCATCTGCTGGATGCGGCCGTCACGCAGACGCTCTTCGGCCGGGCCACCCTCAAGATCGCAGTCAAGAACATCCTCGGCGAGGACAAGACCTACGTCTTCGACGTCGATCAGGGCGCCGGAGATCGCCGGCCCGAGGTTCTCCCGTATGGCACCAAGCGCGACACGATGGCGGGCAACGTGTCGCTGGCGGTCCGTTTCTAGCCCCGTCCCACGACGACGGCCGTCGTGCGTTAATCAAATCCACACGCGAACCTCGATGATCCTGAACACTCCGCGTCTATCATCACCTGCGTTCGTGCTGGCGAGTCGCCAGTCGGCGGGTCCTCGCGACGGCGTCGCCGTCGAGAAGACCAGTCCATTCGGGGCTGACCAGCGGCGTGCGTGTGACCAGTGGGTTCGCGCCCACTTCCCACTCTTCGGGATTCCCATCACTTGACACCTGAAGACCACCATCGCTGCGGCACGTCCAACGAAGACGCATCGGCGGCCCCCGACCGGAACCTGAGGGAACCGCCAACGTCGTGAACGCAAAGGAGCCGAGTACATGAAGACTTCGAGGCTATTGATCGTGAGCTTGTGCCTGCTGGCGGGCATGGCTCACGCGGATCCGCGGCTGTTCGAGGGCCAAGCGATCCTGGGTCCGGAGACGGGCCCGGAGCTGCAAGCATACTACTTCAACGGGCCGCGCACGCTCGACCCCGACACCCTGTACACGCTGCGGGGCCAGGTCTATTTCGAGGCGGGCGCGAGCCTGATCATCCCGGCGAACACGTTCATCCAGGGTGAACCGGCCGGCACCATCATCATCAAGAAGGGCGCGCAGATCTTCGCGAACGGCACGCTCGAGCAGCCTATCATCTTCACCTCCTCCGAGCCGGTCGGCCAGCGGTCGACGGGCGACTGGGGCGGCATCGTGGTCCTGGGCCGCGCCCCGATCAACCTCGACCCGAACAACACCAGCATCGAAGGCGGCATCATCGAGGGCAACTATGGCGGCGATGATCCCCTGGACAACTCCGGCGTGATCAAGTACGTCCGCATCGAGTACGCCGGCTACCGCTTCGAGGAAGGCAACGAGATCAACGGCCTGACCCTGGGTGGCGTGGGCGCCGGCACCGAGCTGCATCACGTTCAGGTCAGCTACGCGAACGACGACGCCTACGAGTTCTTCGGCGGCACCGTCGATGCCCATCACATGGTGGCTTTCGCGCCCCTCGACGAGGCCTACGACGTCGACGACGGCTACACCGGCCGCTGGCAGTTCCTGTTCGGCGTCATGGATGCCAACATCTCCGACCCCACGGGCAGCACCCTCGGCTTCGAGCACGACAGTCGCAACGAACTCGAGCCGTTCTCCCTGCCCATCATCTCCAACTGCACCCTGATCGGCCCCGAGCGGATCGACGCCCTCGTCGGCAACCTGCCCGCCGGCCACACCCACCAGAACATGGCCGTCCTGCGCGAGAACACGCGTTCGTCCATCTTCAACTCCGTCCTGGTGGGCTTCGCGCGCGGTCTCTCGCTGCGTGACGGTTCGATCCAGGCCGCCCAGGGCGACCTCCTGCGCATCCGCAACACCAGCGTCTCCAGCATGTACGCCGGCTATACCGGCGGCAACTGCCATGACACCGGCCGCTGGGCTGGCATCGTGAGCTGGTTCGAAACCCCGGCCTACGCCAACGCGGGCGCCACGCCCCGGTTGCCGAGCACCGTGGGTCTGACCGACCTGTCCGACCTGACCGACCTCCAGCCCCAGCCGCTGCTCTTCAGCGAGCTGGACGGCACGGCCGACTTCAGCGACGCCTATCTCGCCGACGTCGCGGGCCGCTACAGCTTCGACACCACGGCCAACTACCGCGGCGCCTTCGTGCCCGACCTGCCGATGGACCAGCAGTGGACCGCCGGCTGGACCAACTTCGATCCGCAAAACGAGGACTACGTCCAGGGCGTCATCGCCGTCGAGGATCTGGCGCTGCCGGTCGCGCAGGCCCGGATCAACGTCCACCCTAACCCGTTCAACCCGATGACCAAACTGCAGTTCAGCGTCCCCCGGGCCGGCGTCGTCCGCGTCCAGGTGTACGACGTGGCGGGCCGCATGGTCGCCGAGTTGCACAATGGTCATCTCGCCGCCGGCCAGTTCGCCATCGATTTCGACGGCGGCAACCTGTCCAGCGGCACCTACTTCGCCCGCCTGCAAGGTGACGGTTACACCGCCACGCAGAAGATGCAGCTGGTCAAGTAGCTCCGCTCCGCTGCCCTCCCGACCCCGCGCCTCCGGGCGCGGGGTCTCCCACCGCCTCACCGGGGTCTCACCCAATTTTAACCGACCGATAACGAGGCCTTGATACGCGTCGGATAGCTTGAGTTCGCGAGTCACCGTCGTCCGAAGGGAAGTGTCCATGTCACGATTCGCGATCGCGGCGCTCGTGCTGTGCCTGACAGCACCGGTGTTCGCCCAGACCGCCGGGGATCTCTCCGGAAAGGTCGACGAGACCCTCGCCACCGAGGCCAAGACCCAGGGACTCAAGACCACCTGGGCCACGGAGAAATCGTCCCTCGAGGATCGCTACCGCGCCGCCAAGGCCAACGTGGAATGGCTGCACGAGCGCCTCGAAGTGGAGCGGCAACGCGCCTCCGCCCTGGACGACGCCGTCCGCGAACTCGAGCGTCGGCAGACCGAGTCCACCCGGCTGCAAGCCGTGATCCAGGACTCCATGGTCGCCGTCCTGCACCGTCTCGAGCGGACCGTCGCCGCCGACCTCCCGTTCCTGGCGACCGAACGCGGGCAGCGCCTGGAGTTTCTGCGCCAGGAACTCGCCAAGCCCGAGGTCGAATCCGGCGAGAAGCTGCGCCGACTGCTCGAGGGATTGCTCGTCGAAGCACAGTACGGAGGAACCGTAGAGGTGACCCAGGAACGGATCGCCATCGCCGGCACCGAGAAGGTGGTCGACATGTTGCGCCTGGGACGCCTGACCATGTTCTGGCGCACGCCCGACGGGGCGCAGATCGGGACGTGGGATCCCGTCACCGCCACCTACGTGCTCCTGCCGGGCAAGCACTCCCGGACCGTCCAGAAGTCCATGGAGATGGCGACACGGATTCGCCCCGTGCAACTGCTTTCGCTGCCACTTGGGAGGATCCAGCCGTGAAGCGACTCTCTGTCTTCGTACTCCTGTTCGCGCTCGCGGGAACCGCGGGCGCCCAGGACGTGCGCGAGGCCGCGCGCCAGGCCGCCGAGGATCGCGCCAAGGCCGACGAACGCGCGGCGACGGCGGAGGCCGCGATCCTCGCCGACCGCGCCCAGTTGACCGCCGAGGTTGCCCGTCTCGAGGCCGAGCAGGCCAGGCTGGAGACGGAACTCGCCACCCTGCAGACTCGCATGACGGACCAGGAGGCCCGGCGCGCGAAGCTCGCGGAAGCCTGGGCGGCGAACGAGGTGCAGTTCAAGGAGATCTCCGGCAACGTCCGGCTGGCCGCGAAGGAAGTCGAGACGCTCCTGCACCAGTCTCCGTTGACCGCGGACAATCCGCGGCGGCTCACGGCCGTCCGGCCCTTGCTGGAGCCCGGGTACTTCCCGGACATCGACGACATCTCCGGCCTGGCCGCCGTGATCTTCGACGAGATCCGGCGTTCCGGTCAGGTCGCGCTGCGCGAAGGGACCTTCGTCGGCCGCGACGGCCAGGAGGCCACCGGCCAGATCCTCAGTCTGGGCCGCTTCACCTCCGCCTACCGCCTGGGCGAGGAGACCGGCTTCCTGAACTACTCTCCCGAGAGCGGCCGGTTCGTCGCCCTGGCGACGTTGCCGCGCGGCGGCCTCGGCAACGACCTTCGCGGCTACTTCGACGGCAAGACCAACCGGGTGCCGATCGATATCTCCGCCGGCGGCGCGCTGCGCCAGGTCTCCCAGCAGGAATCGGTCGTCGAACACTTCCTGACCGGCGGTCCCCTCATGTGGCCGATCCTCGGCGTGGCGATCTTCGCCCTGCTGATCGTGCTCTACAAGTTCTTCTACCTGCAGTCGGTCCAGGGCAACACCCGGAAGATCATGGACCGCACCAACGAACTGGTGGCGGCCGGCGATTGGCAGGGGGCCGAGCAGTTGCTGCGGGGGCGCCGCAACTCTCCCGTGGGGCACGTGCTCAGCGCGGGCCTCGAGGTGCGCCACGCCGATCGCGAGATCCAGGAAAGCGTCCTGCAGGAGGCCATCCTCAATCAGCTGCCCACCGTGGAGCGCGGTATGGCGGTGCTGGCGGTGCTCGGCGCGGTGGCGCCGCTGCTCGGCCTGCTCGGCACGGTGACGGGCATGATCGACACCTTCCGGGTGATCACCATCTACGGCACGGGCGATCCGAAGCTCATGTCCGGCGGCATCTCGGAGGCGCTGATCACCACGGAATATGGCCTCTACGTCTGCATTCCCATCATGCTGTTGCACACGCTCCTGACCCGGCGGGTGGAGTCCATCGTCGGCGACATGGAGGAGCGGGCGGTCCAGCTCTGCAACATCTTCCAGACCAAGAACCACACCACGAAAATGGCCGCGTCCGGGGGCGCCTGATGCAGGATCTGCTGTGGCAAGCCTATGAGTACCTGCAGCAGGGCGGGTGGGTGATGATCCCGCTCAGCGCGGCTTCGCTGGTGATGTGGGCGCTGATCCTGGATCGCAGCCTCAGCTATCGCGACCTCGCCCACGCCGACGTGCAGCCCGACCAGGCGCTGGACGCCCTGTCGGGCGAGGCGCCTCGCGAGGCCCTCCAGGGCCTGGGATTGCGTCGTCAACTGCTGGCCTCGTTGCTGGCCGAACGCACCGGCGACATCGAGCTCGATCGCAACATCCTGCGTCAGCACGCGCTCGCCCTGCGCCCGCGCCTGCGCCAGCATCTGGCCGTGATCGCGCTGCTGGCCTCCATCGCGCCGCTGCTGGGGCTGCTCGGCACCGTCCTGGGCATGATCGACACCTTCCAGGTGATCTCCATGCACGGCACCGGCAACACCCGCGGCATGGCCGGCGGCATCTCGGTCGCGCTCATCACGACGCAGGCCGGCCTGATGGTGGCGGTGCCGGGCCTGCTGATCACCACCGCGTTGTCCAGACGCGCGCAACGCCTGGAGTTCGGCTTCGACGAATTCACGCACGTTCTCGATCGCGCCTTGAGGCACCAGATCCCGGCCAAGCCGGCCCCGCATCGTGACAGGAGCCGATGATGATCAGCGTACGCCGTAATCGACGGGGCAACGACACGGTCGACGTGAACATGTCGCCGATGGTCGACATGACGTTCCTCCTGCTGATCTTCTTCCTGGTGAGCACCAGCTTCGTCAAGGAGTCCGGTATCGACGTGCAGCGCTCCACCGCCGCCACCGCCGAGGTCAAGGCGAGCGCCTCGATCATGATCGGGGTTTCGGGCGACGGCGAGGTCTGGATGGAGGGCAAGAAGGTGGACGTGCGTTCCGTGCGCGGCCTGGTGGAACGCGCGCTGGCGGAGGACCCCGATTCGGGCGTGGTGGTGGTCGCGGACAAGACCAGCGAAACCGGTGACGTGGTCCAGGTCATGGACCAGTGCCGGCTCGCAGGCGCCGGTAACGTCTCGCTCGCCGCCAAGCGCGGAGAGGATGAGTGATGCTGCTGCGCCGGACCGGGAGAGTCGCGGCGATGGTGACGCTGGCCGCGCTGGTCAATCTCGGTCTGGTCAGTCTGACCTCGGTGCTCTCGCAGGAGAGCGAGCCGGAGCAGGACATCACCGAACCCGTGGGCGTGAGCCTGGTGTCCCTCGCGGCGCCGGAGCCGCCGAAGCAGGCCGAGATCAACGAGCCCGAACCGCCGCCGCCCGCCGACAAGCCGGACTTCGCGCCGGACCTCATCGAGCCGGGGCTCGGCGACATGGCCGGTCCGGCGATCGAGGTGGCCTTCAGCGTCGGCGGGGTGCAGCGCGAGGCCAAGGTCGGCGATTTCATCTTCGACGCGGTGGATCTCGATCGTGCCGCCCAGGTCTCGACCAAGGTCAATCCTGACTATCCCTTCCAGGCCCGTGAACGTGGCATCGAAGGCTATGTGGCGGTGAAGATCCTCGTGGACAAGGACGGTAGCGTGCGGCAGGTCAACATCCTGAAGTCCAAGCCCGAGGGTGTCTTCGACCAGGCCGTGCGCAAGGCCGTGGCGAGTTGGCGCTTTCAGCCCGGCGAGGTCGGAGGCGAGCCCGTGGCTTCGTGGTCCACCACCACCCTGCATTTCCGACTCAACTAGGAGGTTGTCATGCCTGGTTTCCTGCTGCTGCTCGCGCTGACGCTCTGGCCTGCGGCCGGCGCGCTCGCGGATGACGCGGCCGCCGACGCCGTCGTCGCGGGCGGCTCGGCCAGCCGCTACGTCGATGCGAGCGACATGTCGCAGGTGCCGCGACTGGTGAGCAAGGTCCTCGTGCGCGCCACGGCCAAGGCCAAGCGCGGCGAGCATGCCGAGGCCATCGCGATCCTGGACGAACATCTCGCGGCCCATCCGGACCAGGATCACTACCTGGTGCGGTACCACCTCGCGCGCAGCCACGATGCGCTCGAGCAGTACGGCGACGCACGCCGCCAGTATGCCGCCGCCGTCGCCCTGGAACCCCGGCTGTCCGCCGGTTGGTTCGGTCTCGGGCACGTCGACTACACGCTGGGGAACTTCGAGGAATCGGCGGCGGCCTTCCACGAGAGCTTCCGCACCGACGCCAATCCCCAGCCGGAAACCCTGTACTTCGCGGCGGCCGGCTACATGGCCGCCGAGGAATACGCGGCGGCGGCGCCGCTGCTGGCCGAGCTGTGCGGCGGCGGCTGGGGTGCGGTGCGGCATGACTGGTACGCGCAGCTCGCGTCGTGCGCGATCCACCTCGAGCAGCGCGAGCTCGCGGCGCCGGTGCTCGCGGAGTATCTCGCGAGCGACCCCGGCAACCACGAGGCCTGGTACCTGTCCTATCAATTCCACGTCGGCTTCAAGGATTACCGGGACGCCGCGGTCGCCTTGACCATGGTCGGCTACCTGCGGGAGCTGAACCCTCGCGAGCAGCGGACGCTCGGCGATCTCTACAACGTGGTCGGCGTGCCGGCGCTGGCCGGCGACCGGTACCATGCCGCCCTCGGCGACGACGCCCGCGCCGAGGACTACGAACGGCTGGCCTCGGCGCTGGTCGCCGCCCACGACCTGGACGGCGCCCTGGCGTCGCTCCGGCAGGGGCTGCAGACCCATCCCGCGCCTCGCCTGTGGTCGTTGCTGGGGGACGTCCACTACCTGCGCCGGGACTACGCCGCGGCGGCCGACGCCTTCGCCCAGGTCATACGTCTGGACCACGACAACGGCCGCGCCTGGCTGATGGTCGGCTATTGCCAGATCGAGCTCGGCAACCGCGGCCTGGCCATCCAGAACCTGGTGGCCGCCGCCAAGTACGACGATCAGTCGGACCTGGCCGAGCGACTGCTCCAGCGGGCGCGCAAGATGAACCAGTCGACGTCCGAGGCGGACGCCGGCTGAGCCGGGCCAGGCGTCGTCGATCAACCTGGCTGAGGTGAAAGCTCTTGAAAACGACCCGGACGCTGTGCGGATTGGTGCTGACGCTGACCTTGACCGTGGGGCTGCTCGGCCTGAGCGCCTGCGACGACGACGGCGGCGACCACATCCTGCCGCCGGCGTTCGACCAGGATGAAGACAGCGTGGACGACAGCCTGGGCAATCTCTCGGGCACCGTGTCCATCCAGGCGAGCACGCCGGCGAACGCGACCGTCACGGTGGGCGAGGTGAGCGGCCACCCCGACCAGACCGGCCGGTTCTTCCTTCCCGGGCTGACGCTCACGAACGACATGGCCTGGTTCCGCTTCAACCCCCAGACATCCACCTTCACCTGCCGGCCCGTGCGCCTGACCAGCGGCGGCGAGGTCCATCTGCCGGACGTCCGGCTCCTGAAGGTCGATCGTCACGGCGTCGTGTTTCGCAACGCCGGCGGCGGCACGGTCACGATCGCGGGATCCTGGGGCACCAACGCGACCTTCGACGACAGTTCGTTCACGCGCGACGGCGCGGTCTTCGTCGGCTCCTGCGCGCCCTACGTGGCGGTCGCCACCGCCGATCAGGCGCACTTCGCCGCCGCCTTCCCGGGCGAGTTTCGCGGCGTCCGCGACGACGCGACCGAGGTCCCCCTCGACGCGATCGGCGTCTTCTGGACCTCGGTGGTCGGCCAGGGCCCGGTCTACCTGGACCTCGCGCCGGGCAAGACCGTGATCTACCGTCTCGGGGTGGACACGGCCGGCGGCGCGCCGGCTCCGGCCAGCGTCCTGGTCTGGACCCTGGACACCGCGACGGGGCGCTGGCACGAGGCCGGCGAGGCGCACCTGGCCGGCAATCTCTACGAGGTGGCGCTGCCCACGCTCGCCCCGGTGTGCTGGGCGAACCCGGCGCCCGTCACCTGCGAGGTTTCGGGCGTCGTGCAGGACGGCGCGGGCCTGCCGCTGGCCAACGCCACCGTCGTGTACGCGGACCAGGCCGGGACCACGCGGCAAACGACGCTGACCGGCCCGGACGGCGCCTTCACCATGCAGGTCGCGCCGACCGCCGCCGCCGTGGTCACGGCCTACTTCGGGAGCATCGTCGGCCGCAACGCGACCATCAACACGACCGCAACCTGCCCCTATCCCCTGCCGGATCCCCTCACGGTCACGCTACCCCACTATCAGGTCGATCTGACGTGGACCCGCGGCTTCGGCGACCTCGACGGCTATCTGCTCATCTACGTTCCCGATGCGAACGGCGATCTGGTCCGGCAATGGACCATCGACTATCGCCATCCCGGCCGCGAAGATGCCGCGCCTTTCGCGTGGCAGGTGTCCGAGGATCGCGACGGCGGCGAACCGGAGACAATCCAGGGACGACGATGGTACGACGGACAGGTCCAGTACTGGGTCCACGACTACACCCACGCCCGCACGGACAGCCTGCGCCGGACCGGCGCGCGCGTCGACCTCCAGATCAACGACCAGGCCTGGGCCTTCGTGGTCGCCGCCACCGCCTTCGACGAGGCCACCGCCGATTCCAGCGGCTGGTGGCACGTGTTCGACGTGCAGATCAGCGGCAGCGACGTCACCGTCGCGACCGTGGATCGCTTCGAAGCCGCGCCGCCGCTGCGCTGAGACCCGCCAAGGGGCCTCCCGGCGCGCGACCCCGGACGGGAGATCATCGAATCCTCACCTCGTCCTAACCGACGGCTGACACCGATCGTCTACACTGTGATTCCCTCAGGCTGGACTCGAGGCGACGCCGGACGCGAGCAGGGATGGGACCGGATTTACACCTCTGCCCCATCGTCCCGTGGCGAGCCCTGGTTCGGCTGGGGGTCGCCTTCCGCCTGGATCTTTGCCGGGACCCGCTTACAGTGATCGTGTGAAGCCGGGCGCCGCACCACGGTGCCCGGCCTCGATCCAGCCCGGAGCCCAGGTGAAGGAGCCGCCGTGGAACCCATCTACCTCGACCACAACGCCACCACCCCCGTCGACCCGCGGGTGGCGGCGGCGATGCAGCCGTGGCTCGCCGAAGGTTTCGGCAATCCGAGCAGCGCGCACGCTCTCGGGAAGGCGGCGCGGCAGGCCGTCGACCGGGCGCGCGGTCAGGTGGCGGGACTGCTGGGCTGCGAATCCGACGAGGTGGTGTTCACCAGCGGCGGCACGGAGTCGGACAACCACGCCGTCCTCGGCACGGCGTACGCGCGCCGCGATCGCGGCCGGCACCTCATCACTTCGGCGGTGGAGCATCCCGCGGTGCTCGAGCCCTGCGCCTGGCTCGAGACGCAGGGTTGGCGGGTGACCCGCCTGCCGGTGGACGCGCAGGGACGCGTGGCGCCCGCCGATCTCGCGCGGGCCATCGACCACGAGACGGTGCTGGTCTCCGTCATGCACGCCAACAACGAGGTCGGCACCATCGAGCCGATCCGCGCGCTGGCCGACATCGCCCACGCCCACGGCGCCTGGCTGCACACCGACGCCGCGCAATCGGTCGGCAAGATCCCCGTGAACGTGGACGACCTCGGCGCCGACCTGCTCACCGTCGCCGGACACAAGGTCTACGCGCCGAAGGGAATCGGCGCCCTCTACCTCCGCCGCGGCGTCGCGCCGGAGCCGCTGCTGCGCGGTGCGGGCCACGAGGGCGGCCGACGGGCCGGCACCGAGGCCGTGCCGGCGATCGTGGGCCTCGGCGAGGCCTGCGCGCTGGCGGCCGCCGGACTCCCGCAGGAGAGCGACCGTCTGGCGGCGTTGCGCGATCGACTCGAGGGAATGCTGTGCGCGAGTTTCCCGGACGCCCGCGTGCACGCCGCAGAGGCGGCGCGGCTGCCGAACACGCTCAGCATCGCCTTCCCGGACCGCAGTGCGCGGGAGATCCTGGCGCGGGCGGGCGAGGAGGTGGCGGCCTCGGCCGGCGCCGCGTGCCATTCCGGCACGGACGTGGTCAGCGGGGTGCTCGCGGCGATGGGCGTGCCCCTGGCGCTGGCCCGGGGCACCCTGCGTCTGACCGTCGGGCGCGGGACCACCGCGGCGCAGGTTGAACGTGCGGCGAAGGTCCTCGCGGCGGCGATCGACTAGGACCCTAGAAGCTGGCGACCACGAAGCCGACCCGCGCCGTCACGTGGTCCCAGTTGAAGTCGTCGTCGCCGGTCGAGGGCAGATCGTCGTTGCTGGTGCGGTCGACGTCGTACGACCCGCTCAGCTCGATCGGCCCGAACACCAGGCCCGCGCCGCCCGCGAACCCGAGGCTGTTGGACGACGTCTCGAAGGTGCCGAGCCCTTCGGCGAAGTCCCAGTATCGGTTGTGGTAAAGGGCGACCCCGAGGCTCAGATAGGCGCGCACGGGTGCGTCCGCCGATCCGATGAACTGCTGGAGATCGAAGCCGTAACGATAGACGGAGGTCGCGACCTCGTAGCCGCGGGCGAAGCCGTCGTCGTCGTAGACGCCCTGGTCGTCCCCGAAGTTGGTGTAGTGGAAGGCGGGGCTGACGGCGAAACCGCCGCCGACCAGGTACCGGTAACGCACGCCCAGCTCGTAGCCGGTCCTGGCGTCGAGGCCCTTGTCGGTGGTCTCGAAGTCGTCGCCCAGGTCGCCGAGCGGCACCGCGGCACCGGCCTCCAGCACCAGCTGGTTGCGGCCCTGGTAGGGATCGGCGTAGTGGTGTTCCGCGACCACGACGGGCTGGCGCCGGTACTGGGCGGCCGCCTCGGTGGGAGCGGTGAGCCCGGCCAGAGCGGCGCCGGCGAGGGCCAGCCCGGCGATCCGCAGGTCGAAGACACGTCGCATGGCTTTCCTCCTTGGGACGGACCCTCCCCCCTTGCACGATGGGTGCCAATCGCCGCCACAGCACAAATACTTGTCATAAAACAAGATACAAGACATCGCCGGCGACGGGACCACGCGGCCCTGTCCCCGGTCGTCCACGTCATGTCCCCGCCAGGGGACGACGCTTCAACCCGCGGCGGCGTCGAGGATCGTGCGCACCCGGCTCAGCAGGTCCCGGGCGAGGAAGGGCTTCTCGAAGAACTCGCCGCCGGCCGGGAACATGTACTCGGAATGCAGGACGTTGCTCTGGTAGCCGCTGACGAAGAGCGCCGGCACTCCCGGTCGCATCTCGCAGATGTTCTCGTACAGCATCCGGCCGTCCATGCGCGGCATCACCACATCGAGGATCAGCAGCTTCACCTCGGTCGCATGCGCCATGAAGATCTCGAGCGCATCGTCGCCGTCCCTCGCGGCCAGGACCTGATAACCGGCGCGCGTGAGCGTCTTCTGCGCGAGGTGGCGGACGAGGTCGTCGTCGTCGACCACCAGGATCAACTCGCCGCGTCCACGCGCCGACGCGGGGTCCGCCGGGGACGCCGCGGTCGACGCCGACGCGAGCGCCGGCAGATAGAAGGTGAAGGTGGCGCCCTGGTCCAGCTCGCTCGCGAAATCGATGAAGCCCTGATGTTGCTTCAGGATGGAATAGGCCGTGGCCAGACCGAGCCCGGCGCCGCGGCCGATCCCCTTGGTGGTGTAGAACGGCTCGTAGATGTGGTCGTGCGCGTCGGGGTGGATGCCGCAGCCGTTGTCGCGGACCGACACCCGCACGTATCGCCCGGTGCGGGCCCAGGGGCGCGTGGCGCGGAACGCCGCGTCGAGCTCGCAGTTGGCCGATTCGATCTCGATGCGACCCTCGCCCGGCAGCGCGTCGTTGGCGTTCGCCAGCAGGTTCGCCAGGACCTGCGAGATCTGGCGGGGATCGGCGAAGACCCGCTGCAGGTCGGGCGGTTTGCGGACCAGGACCTCGATGCCCGGCCCCGTCGAGGCCCGGAATCTCCGCACCGTCTCGGTGATGACGGCATGGAGATCGAACTCCTCGGGTTCGATCGCCTCGTAGTGGCTGTAGGTGAGCAGTTGCTGGACCCGCTCGAGCGCGCGCCGGCTGGCCTCCGTGATGCGGTCCGCCGCGGCTTGCTCGGGAGGTGTCGCCGGCAGCAGCACCCGGGTCTGCTCGGCGATGTCGAGCAGCAGGGACCTGAAGTCGTGCGCGACCGCGGCGGCGAGGCGCCCCACCGCTTCCATCTTCTGGGCCTGCCGCAGCTGCATCTCCAGTTCGTGCTGCTGGGTGACGTCCTGGACGAAGGAGGTGACCTCCAGCTCGTCCGTCTCGGGCTGACGCGTCAGACTGCTGGAGATGTCGGCCAGGAACGTCTTGCCGTCCGCGCGGCGCAGGCGAGCCGTCATGCGGGCCTGCCCGCCCGGCTGCGTCCCGAGCGCCGCGATGAACTCCCGGCGCTGGTCGGCGTCGACGTGCACCGTATCGGCGCCGCCCGCGGCGTTGACCTCCCGCAGCAGGCTGTCCACGTCGCCATACCCGAGCAGGTCCGCCAGCGCCGGGTTGGCGAAGCGCAGGCTGCCGTCCAGGCTGCTGACCGAGATCCCGACGTGCGCCGCCGCGAACAGCGAACGGTAGACCTGGGTGCTGCCGTGCAGGGCGTCCTGCGCGAGCTTGCGCGACGTGACGTCTTCCGCCGCGCCGACGACGAGCTTCTCGGCGTCCGCGGTGTCGGCCACCGCCGCCGACCGCAGGTGAAACCAGCGGACGGCGCCGTCGGCCCGGACGACGCGGAACTCGTGATCCAGCCCGCCGCCGTCGTCCGCCCTCGCCAGCGCATCACCGAGCGCGGCCCGGTCGTCGGCATGGGCGATCTCGAGCCAGGCGCCGAGGCCGCCCTCGAGCAGGAGCCGGTCTGGATAGCCAGTCAGGACGGAAAACGCCCGGTTCACGTCGAGAATGCGGTCCCGCGACCGCAACCAGACGATATCCCGCGCGCCCTCGCTGAGATAGCGCAGGTGAACGTCGCTGCGGCGACCCCGGCGAGCGGCGGAGGTCAGCAGGCGGGTCAGGTTCGGCAGATTCCAGTGATTCGGCATCGGTGTTTCCTCGGTGCCGACGGTACGTCAAAACGACCGTTTCCGCACCTTGCGAAAGGCAACGCGCCGTCGTGCCGCAGGCCGATGGTTGTGGGCACGCCCCCGCTTCTGGTATCATTGTCTGGCCATCCGCGTGCCGTCCCGCCGCCGGCCGACCCGCCGGCGGCCGAGCTTTTCTCCGGGAGAGAACCATGCGATCTCGCGCGCTCGTCCTGCTCGCCGTCCTGCTCCTGACCTTCGCCGCGACCGCCGTCGCCGCCCCCGAGCAGAGCCTCGTCTACCTGCGCGCCGACGAGACCGCCGGCCGCGCCTTCAGCGCCGCCGAACTCACCCTGCTGGCGGAGGTGCCCGGCGGTTACCTCGGCCTGCTCGACGCGGACGACCTCGCGCGCCTGGCGGCCTGGGGCGTCGAGCACCGGATCGTCGTCGCCAAGGACGACCCGGCCTACGAGTACGTGGTCCAGTACGACGTCCACGAGGGCCGCGCCACCACCCTGCCCCCGGCCGCCGAGCTGTTGCACCGCAGCGACGGCTTCCGCATCCTGCGCCTGCCCGCGTCCGACGAGCACGGCCTGTCCTGCCTCGCCGACATCCAGCGGGTGTTCCGCCGACCGCTGCGCTTCGTGAGCAAGCCCTGGGACGAGCCCGCGCGCACGCGCACGGTGGAGCCGGACATCCAGGCCATCGTGGCCGCGGTCGACCAGACCTACCTGCAGTCGGTGGTCCAGTCCCTGCAGAACTTCGGCACGCGCCACAGCGAGTACGCCGGCGGCGCGCAGGCGGCGACGTGGATCCGCAACCAGTTCCTCTCCTTCGGCTACCTCGACGTCGTCCTGCACGACTACAACAGCTGGAACGACAACGTCGTCTGCACCAAGCCGGGCTCCGTCTACGCCGACAAGTACGTCGTCATCGGCGGCCACTACGACTCGCTGAACAACAGCAATCCGGCGGTCTCGCCCGGCGCCGACGACAACGCCACCGGCACCGCGTGCGTCCTCGCCGCGGCGAAACTGATGGCCGATTACGACTTCGAGTACACGCTGGTGTTCATCGCCTTCAGCGGCGAGGAGCAGGGCCTCTACGGCAGCGAAGCCTGGGCCGATCAGGCCGCGGCCCAGGGCCTGGACGTCATCGGCATGATCAACCTCGACATGCTCGCCTACCGCGCCGGCAGCGACGCCGCGGACGCGGACCTGGTCGCCAACACGGCCAGCCTGCCGCTGCGCGAACTCGCCTACGAGTGCCTGGCGACCTACGTGCCCGGCTTCGCGGCCGTGAACGGCTCGCTCCCGGCGGGCGCCAGCAGCGACCATGCGTCGTTCTGGAACGCTGGCTTCCGGGCGCTCATGTTCTTCGAGGACACCGGCTCCTACAGCCCCTACATCCACACCGCCAACGACGTCGTCGGCACCAGCGCCAACGACTTCGCGTTCATGACCAACAACGTGAAGCTCGCGCTGGCCACCACGGCGGCCCTCGCGCGGCCGTTCCACCTCGCGATCGTGCACGAGCCCTTCCCGCACCAGGAGTCCAACGGCCCCTTCCCGGTCACCGCGACCGTGATCGCCGCCGGCGCATTGCAGACCAGCAGCCTCGCGCTGAACTACCGGGTCGATGGCGGCGCGTTCGTCGCGCTGCCCCTGCTGCCCACCGGTCAGCCCGATGAGTTCGCCGCCACCATCCCCGCCCAGGCCGGCGGGTCGTTCGTGGAGTACTACCTGACGGCGAGCGACCAGGCGGGTTACACCGCCACCAGTCCGGCCGGCGCGCCGTCGGCGCTGCACGGCTTCCGCACCGGCATCGAGATCGCCTTCTTCGACGACGCCGAGACCGACCTCGGCTGGACCTTCGGCGTCGCGGGCGACAATGCCACCTCCGGTCTCTGGTTGCGCGCCGATCCGGTCTCGACCGCCTATCAGCCGGAGGACGACCACACCCCCACGCCCGGCCACGTGTGCTTCGTCACCGGCAACGGCGCGCCGGGCGGCGGCAACGGCGACCAGGACGTCGACGGCGGCCGCACCACCCTCGTCTCGCCGGTGATCGACCTCTCCGGCGCCGAGTGGGCAGAGATCGGCTACTGGCGGTGGTACGTCGACGCCACCACCCTCGACGACGATTTCCTCGTCGAGATCTCGGACGACGGCGGCCTGACCTGGACCAACCTGGAGACCGTCGGGGACACCGCGTCCCCGTGGACCCGGGCGGCGTTCACCCTGCCGCGGCCGAACGTGGACCTGACGGCGCAGATGCGCCTGCGGTTCATCGCCTCGGACACGGGCGGCGCCAGCCTCGTCGAGGGACTCGTCGACGACCTGATGGTGGTCGTGACCCGCGACGGCGGGCTGACGCCAGTCGGCGACGCGCCGCTCGCGGCCGCCGCGCTCAGCGTGTTCCCCAATCCGTTCAACCCCCGCACCACGCTGTCCTTCGTGCTGCCTCGCGCGGGCGAGGCCCGTCTACGGATCCTGGACGCGCGTGGCCGCGAGGTGGCCTGCCCTCTGACCGGTGCGCAGCCGGCCGGTCCCGGCGAGGTCGCCTGGGACGCCGCCGGCCTGGCGAGCGGCGTCTACTTCGCCCGGCTGGATCTCGACGGGCAGACGCTACTGACCCGCAAGCTCACGCTCGTCCGCTGATCGCCGCCGCGGCGTCGTGCCTGGGGCCCCGGCCATGCCGGGGCCCTTTTTCGTGCGTCACCGGAATTTTTCGTGCCATCATCCGAACCGTCGGCGCCCGGCGGTCGTCCAATCAGGCAGGAAACGCGATGACCCGAAACCGATCCGAGGAACCACCCATGCCGCCCCTGGCCGTGCCCGCTCCCGCCATCGCCCCCGCGCGAACCGCAGCCGCGGCGCCGACGGCCCTGGTGATCGCGGCCCGCGCCGGCAGCGTGACCGCGTTCGAGGCCCTGTACCGCGCGAACGTGGGCCGGATTCACGCGCTCTGCCTGCGCCTGACGGCCGACCGCGACCTGGCGGCGCAACTCACCCAGGACACCTTCGTGCGCGCCTGGGAAAGACTCGACGGCTTCCGCGGTGAGAGCCAGTTCGAGACCTGGCTCCACCGGCTCGCGGTCAACGTCGTCCTGGACTGGCGGCGCCAGCGTGATCGGCGCGGGCGGCGCGAGGTCGCGACCGACGACGCCCAGGCCCTCGAGGACGCCGCCGTCGGCCGCGCCACGCCGCCGCCGCGGGTGGCCGAGCGCCTGGACCTCGAGCGGGCCGTGGCCCGGCTGCCCGAGGGCGCCCGCACCGCGTTCGTGCTGCACGAGATCGAGGGGTACCCCCTCAAGGACATCGCCGAGGCCGAGGGCATCGCCGAGGGAACGGTCAAGTCCCAGCTCCACCGCGCCCGACAGATCCTGCGGGAGGCATTGCGATGAGACGCTGCGAACAGATTCGCGCCAGGCTCGAGGACCACCTCGACGGCCAGCTGACGGCCGGGGAGGCCGCCGCCGTCGCCGAGCACCTCTGCCACTGCGCGGCCTGCCGCGAAGCGCACAACGACCTGGCGTCTCTCGCGGCCGCGGCCCGCGCGCTGCCCCGGGAGATCGACGCCGCGGACGACCTCTGGCCGGGCATCGCGCGCAGGTTGCCCGCGCGGCGGTCGTTGCGCGCGCGCTGGCTGCGATCGAATAGGCGGCCGCTGTCCTCCTTCGGGCTCCTCGCCGCGGCCGCCGTCGCCGCGCTGATCCTGCTGTCCGACTCGCCGCCACCCGCTCCGGTGGCCGACGGACCGGTCGCGGAGGCCGGGGTCCTCGACGCCACCTATCGCGACGTGCGCGCCGGCCTCGCCCGCGCCCTCGACGCGCGCTGCGACGAGTTGCCCGTCGCCACCTGCGCCGAGGTTCAGGGCAGCCTCCAGGTCCTGGACGACTCCGCCGCGGCCCTCGGCAAGGCTCTGCGCGGCGGCGGCGGTCGTCCGCAGGACACGCTGCTGCTCATCAACAACTACGAGATGACGATCGACCGCGCCCGCGGTCTGACGAACCGGCTGACCCGCATCTAGAGGAGGACGGGAGATGACCACGACGAACCGACGCGCCATCATCGCGGCTGCCGTGCAGATGGTGATCCTGGCCGCCGCCGCCGCGGCGGCGGAGCGCCCCATCAACGAGACGCGCGCGGTCGATGCCAAGGCGCGCATCAGCATCGAGAATCTGGCCGGACTGGTCGACGTCACCGGCTGGGACCGCAACGAGGTCCAGATCACCGGCAATCTCGACGAGAAGGCGGAGAAGCTGGAGATCGAGGGCAGCAGCAGCGCCCTGAGCATCGAGGTGCGGTACCCGGACAAGCGCAACCTGAACATCGACGAAGGCAGCCGTCTGGTGATCAAGGTCCCGCGCGGCTGCGAACTCGAGGTCGAGTCCGTCTCCGCCGAGATCCGCGTCGTCGACGTGACCGCCGAGGTCTCCGTCGAGTCCGTCAGCGGCAACGTGACCGTCCGCGGCGCGCCGTCGGACCTCGAGGCGGAAACCGTGAGCGGCGAGGTCGACGTCGAAGTCGCCGGCGCGGCGGCGACGCTCACCTCGGTCAGCGGCGACATTCTCGCCCGCGGCGTCGCCGGCGAACTCGAAGTCACCACCGTGAGCGGGGAGATCGAGATCGCCGGGGCCGGGCCGCTCGCGGAACTGACCGCGGAGTCCGTCTCCGGTTCGGTGAAGATCGTCGCCACGCCCGCCAAGAACGCCCAGTGGGAGATCTCCGCCCACTCTGGCAACGTCGATCTCGCGGTGCCGGCCGGCGTGAACGCAAGCTTCGCCGTCGAGACCTTCTCCGGCAACATTCGCGACGGCTTCGGCCACGAGGCCACGCGGACGGACGAGTATGCGCCGGGGCGCGAGCTGAGCTACACCCAGGGGACGGGTGGGGCCGAGATCGGGATCGAGTCGTTCAGCGGCGACGTGGTCATCCGCAAGCAGTGAGTTGTGCCCGGGAAATTGTGCATGAGTGACGAACGGCCCGGTTACGGGCCGTTTCGTCATCCCCGGTTGACACCCCACCACCTCTGCCGCGAGAAATCCCGCCGATCAGGCAAGACCTCCGTCGTACGGGCGCCCATGCACAATTTCCCAGGCACAACTGAGGGTTGCCACCGCGGGCTTATTCTTCTATACTTCGTCAAATAACGAAGCGAAGGAGGCCCCATGCAGCAGTACCTGACCATCGCCAAGGCCCTCGGAGACGAGACCCGTGTGCGAGCCCTGATGAGCCTGCGGGGTGGCGAACTCTGCCTCTGCCAGGTGATCGAGGTGCTGAAGCTGGCACCGTCGACGGTGTCCAGGCACATGACCGTGCTCCAGCAGGCGGGCCTCGTGCGCAAGCGCAAGGAGGGCCGGTGGCACTACTACCGGCTGGCCGGCAAGGACGCGCCGGTGGTCGTCAAGCAGGCGCTGCGCTGGACCCTCGCCGCTCTGGACGACGAACCCACCATCGCCGCCGACGACCACCAGCTGTGCTGCGTCCGGACCATGGACCCGGCCGAGTTGACGGCGTGTTACGGCGGCGAATGACGGAAGGACAGGAGATGTCGACGAACGACCAGGTGCGCGACAGCGTGCGCGCGGGCTACCGCGAGATCGCTCTCGGCGCGGCCGCGGGATGCGGCTGCGGACCCGCGACGGGGTGTTGCGGCGAGACACTGAGTCCGGTGCAGCTCGCCGCGAAGATCGGTTACGACGCCGCCCAGGTCGCCGCCCTGCCCGGCGGCGCGAACCTCGGCCTGAGTTGCGGCAATCCGCTGGCCATCGCCGGCTTGCAGCCGGGCCAGGTGGTGCTCGACCTCGGTTCCGGCGGCGGCTTCGACGTGTTCCTCGCCGGGCCGAAGGTCGGCGTCGCGGGCCGCGTCATCGGCGTGGACATGACGGCGGAGATGATCGCCAAGGCGCGCGGCAACGTCGACGCCTACCGCGCGGGCACCGGCCTCGACAACGTCGAGTTCCGGCTCGGCGAGATCGAGCACCTGCCCGTGGCGGACGGCTCGGTCGACGTCGTCATCAGCAACTGCGTAATCAACCTGAGCCCCGACAAGCCCCAGGTCTGGCGCGAGATCGCCCGCGTGTTGCGCCCGGGCGGCCGCGTCGCGGTATCCGACATGGCGCTCCTGGCGCCGCTCCCCGAGGCCGTCCGCGGCATGGTCGAGGCTCTGGTCGGGTGCATCGCCGGCGCCGTGCTCGTCGCGGAGTACCGGCAGATGGTGGTGGCGGCGGGCCTCGGCGAGGTGGCGCTGACGCCGAAGCCGGAGTACGTCGCGGCGATGAGTTCCTTCCAGGATCCTCTCTACCGCCGGATCGCGGCCGCGTTACCGGCCGGCAAGACGGCGGCGGACTTCCTGACGAGCCTCGACGTCACGGCACGGAAGGCCTGATTCGCGAGACATGAAACGACGGGCGAGGATGGACCTCGCCCGTCGTCACCAGGAACTCGCGGTGGTCGAGACCGTCGCGACTAGTGGTAGTAGGCCTTCAGCGTGCCCCAGCTGACATCCTCGGACGCCACGGTGCAGTCGAGCGTCTCGGAGAACTCGAGCGTCGTGTCGTTGTTCGGACCGACGAGGTGCACGAAACCCGTCATGATGAAGCCGGGCGCGTAGTGCGTGCCCTCCCAGTTGCCGGAGAACTCGTAGACCTGGTTGACCGGGCTACCCTGCGGACGGGTGAGGACGCCGGCGTACACGACTTCTTCCAGGACGTTCCCGTCGAGGTCGGTCAGCGTGACGACGTAATCCAGATTCGCCTGCAGCGTGGACCAGCCCCAGTGCACCGAGGCCTCGAGCGCCCAGGCCTCGCAGTTGCCCATGGCGTCGAGGCCCGTGAGCGTCGTCGCCGAGGCCATTCCCGGCGCCATCAAGGCGACCGACAGGAGCGCGATAGCCAGTGTGATTTTCATACATACCCTCCAGTTGTTGAACCCTGTGAGCGCATTTTCAGACACCATTATATCGAATTTCGGCCCCAAGTGTCAATAGAGTGGAGTTTGTAAACGAAGTTTTTTCTAATCAGGAGCTTATATGGTTTATTTCATAAAACAAAACGGGCCGCGCGTATCGCGCGACCCGTCTCTGGTTGGTACGCCGCCGGGGACTCGAACCCCAAACCTAGTGATTAAGAGTCACTTGCTCTACCAGTTGAGCTAGCGGCGCACCTTGTTTATTTTCAGTAGTTTACCGAGCATCTACTCTTTTTCTTTATGGGCTCCGTACACACTTTCTGTGTACATCCCTCGTTTTCGCCCCGCAACCTGAGCCCAACGCTCTCCATGGCGTCGGCCTTGTGTTGGTCGCCAAGATGGGCGTACCTCATCACCATGTCAAGTGTCGCGTGCCCCAGAACCTCCTGCAACGTGCGCAAATCCATCCCGTTCATCACCGCGTGACTGGCGAAGGTGTGCCGCAGGGCGTGGAAGCTGATCTTCAGATTCGCCCGCGCCACGGCCTTGTTGAAGGCCGTTTTGTTCGAGGTGACGTGCTCGCAGCGCGTTGGATCGTCCAGGACTCGTGCCGGGAAAAGCCACTCCCCCTCATCAGGCAGGCGCTTGATCGCATCCCTGGCCGGCGTAGAGAGCGGCACGGGCATGTAGTTCTTCTTGTGCTTGCGCCAGAGGTAGGCCACGCCCCGGTCCAGGTCAATCCGCTTGCGACTGAGGCTCAAAACCTCCATCAGGCGCATTCCCGTGAATACCGCGATCTCGATCTGGGCCTTCAGGGGATCGTCGCAGGCGTCGATCAGTGCTCTAACTTCTTGCAACGTAAGGTAGTCGATCTTCCCTTTCGGCTCGGGAAGGCTCAAATCTCGGACACCCTGGATCTTGTTCGTGACCAGCGAACCCTTGGACACACAATGTGTGATCACGCGGCTGACGAAGAAGACCTCGCGGTTGACCGTGGCCTTCGAGACGCCATGGCCGAGGCGCACCACCTGGTATCGCCGGATCATCTCCGGGTCCACCGCCGAGACCGCCGGGTTGCCGAGGTGCTCCTTGATGCGCCGGTAGCTATTCTCCCAGCTCAGTATCGTCTGCCGGGGCTTCCGATGCTTCATGCCATCGATCATGGCCCTGGCTTCGTCCAGGAGAAGCCCGGTCGATTCACCCTGCCAGCCTTCAGGGTTCAGCTCACGCCACTTGGCTTGCGCTTCCTCCTCGGTCTTAAAGGAGTAGAAGACTCGCTTTCCGTGGAGTTGGTGCGTGACCCGCCAAGTGTTCCTGGCACTGAAGTAGCTGACGCCCATGGCTGACCCTGTTGCTGGTGGCGCAGAGTTGAGATCGACAGTGGAAACCAGGGTTTGTGAGGCGCCCGACCGAGGGGGGGATTGGAGGGAGAACCTCAGCCGAGCGCCGTCGCCACAAGGGTAATTGACTCTGCCCCCCAGATCAACCGCTTCGTCTGGCGGCTTCGTCTGGCGAGAAAAGATGAAAGTTTTCTATCATTAGTCTTGACTTCCTGCGAATTGTTGTTTATTTTATTCAACACGGAAAGGTTCATGGGGAAAGAAAGGAGGAACCTTCCGAGGAGAGAAACCAGAGGGAGGCAGAAACGTGGAGAAAACACGTTTCGGTGAACGAGCGCGGAGTCTACGAGTCGGCCTGGGATCGACGTTACGTAGATTCTGCCAAGAGGCTGGCTTCGATCCCGGGTATATCAGCAAGGTCGAGCGCGGCGTACTTGCACCGCCGCAGCAGAAAGACGTGCTCGATCGGTACGCACAAGCACTCGGACTCGAAGTTGGAAGTGGAGCTTGGACCGATTTCATGGATGACGCAGCCTTCGCCGCGGGGCTGCTGCCGGAAGACCTGAGAGACGATCAAGCATTGCTCGAGTGTCTGCCGGTGTTGTGTCGAGTTCTCCGCTACCAATCGCTCGACGAGCAACAGCTTGATGAATTGAAGAATCTCATTCGTCAAGGAGGACGACGATAAAGTGTGCGCGAAGCCTGTAGCCCCGTGGATGCCAGACGAAGAAATTCGCGACCGTGCATTGGACTTGTTGAACAGAGTCCACCCATCGATGGAATTTCCGATTCCGATCGAAGACATCGCTGATTTGCGAATGGGCATCAACGTCGCCAATTCCCCGGGGCTACAGGCCAGGATCGGTGTAGTCGGATACATCACGAGGGATCTCCGAGAAATTATTGTCGATGACTTCGTATTTAACCATCGAGAAACGAGGTGTCGTTTTACCGTTGCACATGAACTCGGCCATGCTGTACTGCACAGAGATGTGTTTGCTACGGCCATGTATAGGAACGACGTCGAGTACCTCGACTGGCTCCAGTCAATTAGCCATCTACTTCGAAACATGGATATTCAAGCGAACAAGTTCGCGGGTCAGTTGCTTGTGCCGTCGTTCCAGTTGGAAGAAAAATTCAACGAGGGCGTTAGTCGTCTCCGGGACTCAGACGTGTTTGGCAGCGATGGGCTTTGCGTAATAATGAGGGAATTGGCACGGTATTTTAATGTCTCTGGCGAAACTGTTAAGATCAGGCTCCTTAACGACGGTTTGGTCGGGGAAGTCGATATAGAGTAGCTCAAGGAGTTAGGAATCAATGGTAAGAGATCCCGACCCGGTAGACCTAACGATTGACGAAGTAATCAAACGCATTTGCAGTCTCAACGAGGGTCTTCGCGACTTTTGGAGTCGTGCATACGGGTGGGCGCCTCGTGAGTCCGCCTCATTGTTAGCGCAATCGCGCTTAGATCGCGCCGTGTCCTTTTCGCACTGCTTGGTCCTCTGGGACCATATGCCAATGGCAAGTCAAATAGATGGGATGCTTATCCTAGGCTGGACGAATCTCGGCGCTCTGGTTGAAGGTTCAATGAAGTGGTTCTTATCCGTCTACCGCAGCGACTACCCAGAAAGTGATGCAGCGCTCTGGCGGAAAGGCAAGCTTCTTGAGCCCGATGTTCTCACGTTTGGACAATTACGACTAATATTCAGGAGGTATGTATGGACACCTGAGGAAACGAAGACTTGGGACCCCTGGCTACGTATTGTTCAGGAGAATCGAAACGGGATTCACGCCTATAAAGACCGAAAGATCGACGACTACCAGAACCTCGCCGCAGGTATCAGAACCTATCTGCTTTTCCTAAGAGATCTGAGTAGTCGCGTGCCGTATCCCGACGATGTCTGGCCCCCGAGCGAGTCTAGCCTATAGAAGCGCCCGACCGGATGGTGGGGCGAGACCCAGGTCGGGCGCCGATGTATGCATGATCCAACCAACGTGACCCCGTCAAACCGTCGCCAATTCCCCGACTACTTCTTCTTCGTCGTGCCGTCTGGCTTGTTTACGTACTCTCCGGTCTTCTTGTACGGAAATCCATCCTTGTAGGTAGCGTGAGTTGTTGAGAACCTCCCGCTGTCGCTTGTCACGGTCTTCTGGTGAGGCTTGCCGTCCTTGTCCTTGGAATACGAGTCCTTTGACATCTGTCCCTCCTTTGTCCATAGACCTGAATCCCCTCGAACCTGCATACGGAATCGACGATTTGTGGGTCACGCAGATCCTACCTCAGCGCGATAAGCCCGCGCAATAGAAAACAGACCAAGACCTATCTGGGCTTCCCGTGAATTCTATTGCCTATACTGATCACCGATTGGGTTCACTGACTTCTGTCCTCGATCGTTTCCCGTCAAATTCGCCCGTGGCCCGAACATCTCCCCCGTCCGCCACATGAACTCCGGCGCGCTGCCGGTGCGGTAGGCGTCAAACAGCCGCTTCCACCGGGGCATCCCGCCGAGGTTACCCCATAGGAACACGTCCACGACACTGTCCGCCGTGCTCTTGACCACCCCGGCGTCGTGGTACTCGTCCATCGCTCGCTCGGACCAATCGACGCCGGTCACCACCCTGCCGGCCTCGTGCATCCACTCGGGCAATTCTCCCGTGTCCATCAGGACGGCGTTCACCCCGGCGCCGATGGCCGGCATGACGTGGTCCGTGAAGTCGGTGTAGTACGGGCCGAGGAGCTGGTTCATCACCCCACGGCCATAGAACGCCCGCTTCTTCTCCTCGTCGTCGGCGGTGAAGTACTCGATGAAGTCGCTGACCATGTCGTGGACCGGGTGGGAGAAGAGGCTGCCGAGGATCACCGGCGAGGCCCACCGCATCGCCTGAGCGACGACGTGGGCCGAGCCCATGGCCATGTAGTACATCGCCTCGCTGTTGACGTGCTTGCCGAGGGCCTGGTCCCGTGAAGTGGGCTTAAAGATGCTCTTGAAGCCTCCGTTCTTCGCCACAGCGGCCATGTTCTCCAGGCCGAGACGATAGGCGGCAATCCAGTTGAGCGGGTAGTGCTGGAACATCATCAGCGCCTTGCCGACCGGGATCTCCCCGGGGCGCCAGTGCTCGAACAGGTGGCGGGCCGCGGCGTCGTACTGCCACTGGGTGGCGGACATCAGGTCGTAGCCGGCGGCCGTGACCCGCTTCTTGACGAAGTGGTGCCAGCAGCTCGCCCGGTACTCCTTCTCGTTCCTGAAGCGATCGACGTTGAACCCGTACTTGCGGATCATGTGCGCCGGCAGGTCGCCCGACTCGAAGAACGGCTCGAATCGATCCAGGCTCTCGAACTCCGCATGGGCGCCGACCTTGAATGCGGTCTGGCGCAGGACGTTCTCGACTCCGCGCTGCACCACCAGGACCTTGCTGGCGAGCTTGCTGGTCGCCTCGGCGGTCAGCTCAGCCCACCGGTCGGCCGTGGCCGACTCGACATCATACGCGGCCCTGAGTTCTTCCTCGCCGAGGATCCCACGTAGCGCCCGCATGGAACTGGCCGACGGACGCTCGCCGTAATAGGACTCCGCCGACGTGATCCGCTGGTGCTCGCCCTTGAGATACGGCGCCAGCTCTGGCGCCATGCTCTCCTTGTTGGCCAGGTACCTCGACGCCTGGCGCAAGCCCACCTTGGTCACCAGGTGGACCGAGCCCTCGGTGAAGTTGACCGCCGCCGTGGCGAAGTTCCCGAACCACATGGTTTTCGCCGCCTTGAGCGCCACCAGCGAGCGGATCGCGTTGTCGGCGACAGACGCTTCCTTGTTGTAGACCATCTCATTGGCGAAATCGACCACGGTCCTGATCGACGCATCCATGAAGTGATGCCACGAGCGGTCGCCGATGACTTTCTGGCTATCCCGCAGGCGGGCGGTCCAGTTGTTCACGATCAGCCCCACCGTGTTGGCGTAGTCGGAGAAGATGATGTCGTTCGCGTATGCCCGCAGAACCTCGGGCACGTTGTGACTGTAAAGCGTGCCGAACTCCCGGCTGCGCTCCTTCTGGTGGCTCACCTCCAGGCCGCGCATCGCTTGACGCACCTCCAGGAGGGAGCTGGCCTGGCGGATCTTGGCGACAATCTGCGTGACGCGGTTGTGATTCAGGAGGTTGATCCGCGGATAGTAGTGCTCCTCCTCCTTGAAGTTGTAGACCCTGGCGGCGATCTCCTGGGCCTCGTGCTTGGGCATCCCGCGCACCAGAGTAAGTTCGGCTTCGAGATTCGCGCGGGCCTTGTCCGTGGCCTCTCTGGCCATCGTCCCGTAGTTCTCCAGGAAGGCCAGCGTTTGGTTGATCGCGAACTCGGCGTCCGAGCGGGTGGCCTTGTTACCGAGGTGCTTCTGCAGGATCTGCGCGGCCTTCTGCGGCGGGCCGTACTTGCCTTCCAAGGCCTTCACCAGGTCGGCGAACAGACGCCCGGCGCCATCTGTTTCATCGCCGCCGCCATGCTTGAACTGCCGGTACTCGGCTTCGGCCCGCTCTACCCGCTGGCGGGCTTTCGCCAGGTCGATCGCCGAGAACTTCCCCTCGGCGGATCGCCTCATGGCGTCGTGCATCGTCCTGGCGGCCGACAGCTCCTTCTCGATCCGACCGACCTGGCGCGATACATTCTCCGTCTTGACGCCGCTGAGCCGCCCCAAGGTCTCCCCCAGCGCCTTCAACTCGGCGGTGACGTTGTCGATCTTGGCGTTGCGCCGGGCGTTCTCGACGCTCATGTCCCGCCACAGGTCGCTGCCACCGGGGATGTACTTGCGGAAGGACTCGTGCGGGAGCATCCGCCAGCGCAGCATGTGACCGCGCAGCTCGGCCAGGGACGTGCTCTTGCCCATGCTCTCGATCACGCCCTGGGCGCTCTCGATCTTCTGCTCCAGGATGTTCAGGTCACCCTCGACCAGGAACCGCTTGTGGATGTCCGGTCCGCCCGGGACCACGTCCATGATCCAGGCGCGGATCGTGTTGTTGATGTGGCCGCCCAGCTCCGGGTCGAAGCCCAGAAGGGTGCGCAGCATCTTGCCCTCGTCGCCCTTGGCCCTGATGCGATCGGTCACCCGTTGGAGCCTAGCTGCCGCCGCGGCGGTCTTCGGATCTTCCAGGGCATTCTTGATCGCCTCGTCCAGGGTGACGGCGTTGCACTGAATCGGCACTTAGCTCCTAGTAGCAACGGCGGGACGCATTGAGCCCCACCTGATCCCGGTACGCCTCGTTGATGAACGCCGGCCAGCTATCGGGCTCGTAGCGGGCGAGGTAGTCGGCCGCGGACGCCTTGATGGCGTTGGCGACCAGGCGCTGGGCGCTGGCCGCGGCCTTCGCCTGCTTGTCGTCCTCGCTCTTGGCCTGGGGCCGGTCGCCCTTGCGCCCTGCGTCTTTCCACTTCTGCATCTCGTCGGCCATGCGACGCTTCTCGGCCGTCTCCACCTTGATGCGTTCGCTGCGCTCGGTCGCGGCCAGGATGTCCGCCGAGGCCCGCAGTGGCTTGCCCACGAGGCTGAACAGGCCGTCATCCAGTTCCACGAGGCGACGGTCCTGGCGCAGCCGGCGGGCCCGGAGCCGGTCGATGGCCTGCTCGATCCGCACCTTCTCGGCGATCATCTCGTCGGGCTTGGACAGCATTTCAAGCGATCGCACGAACGAGGTCATCCGCCGATCCAGCACCTTGGCGTTCTTCTTGGTGGCGTCCATCGGCGAGAGCTTGCCCTCGGCCACGAGCTGCGCCCTGAGGTCGGTGTAGACATCGTCGTTGTGCATGCGGTTCTCGGCGATTCGCTTAGCGATCTTGACCGCCTCGTCGTCGCGCATCCTGCCGAACGCGGCCTTGTTCATGCGCCGCAAGCTGGCCGTCTCGATGCTGTCACGGGAATTCTCCATGACGTTCCAGAAGTCGGCCGGATCGCCGCCGAACATCTGGGTGATGGCCACCTGGTTCTTGACCAGACCAGCCACCACCGTACGGGTGGCGTCCGGGTTGAGCTTGGCGGCGATCCTGAGCAACGCGAGCGGGAAGTCGCGGAAATGGATCTGCGTCGAGCCCTGGTGCGTCCAGGTGCCGTCCTCCTGCGGAGAGATGAGGTCCAAGATCGCCGCCTCCTCGTCGGCCTGGAAGATGTCCAGCGCATCGAACAGGTCGGCCGTGATCTCCGCCTCGATCGACTCCGGCGAGAGGATCCGGCGCGCCGAGGCCGGGTTGCCGCTGGCGAGTTGCTGCTCGTACTGGGCCCACCGCTTGCGGTAGTGCGCGGCGATCTCGCCCATCAGCTTGGTTCTGAGGCCCGCCATCTCGATATCGTCGTCGCCGAGGGTGGACCGCGTAGCCTTCCAGGCGTACCCCATGATGGTGTTCTCCATGAAGCGGTTCGCCTCGAAGCCATTGCGGGGCTTCTTCTGCTCCAGGGGGTCGACCTCCCCCTCCTCATTCAGGAGCTTCTTGAGCTGGGCCTGGCGCAGCTTCAGGTACATCTCGTCGCCCGCGCCATTGTTCACCCGACCGAGCTCCTCGTGGATGATCTTGGCCAGCTCGCGGCGGTTGCCGTTAAAGGCCGGCACGATCTCCAGCAGCCGGCCCGCCTCATGCCCCTCCAGAAGGCCGATGGTGAGATCCTGGCGCATCTCGGTGACCACGGCGCCGGTACCCTGCTCCCAGCGGCGCTTAAGGATCCCATCCGCGTAGACGACTTCTCTTGCCACCCGCTCCATCTGGGTAGGGTTATGGGCGAGTTCCACGGAGATCTTCTTGCCGCCCGTCTTGCCTTCCAGGGTGGCCAGGATATGGGCTTCGAGGCGGCTGCGGATCAGGTCCGGGTTCTCGATCAGGCGGTTGTAGCCGATCGCGATATCGGACATCTCCGACCAGGTCGCCGACCGCGAGGCGTCGCCCTCGAAGGTGTCCTTCGCCAGGCGCAGCATGTTTGCGAACGGGCTCATCGCCGCCTTGAGGAACTGGCGCTCATCTCCGCCGATCTGGCGGATGTCCTCCACCCCATCTGGCCGGGCAATCGGCGACCAGCTCTCGTCCGTACGCACCACCTCGTAGAACATGTCGAACGCCGTACCCAGGGGATCGAACTCGCCCCCCAGGGCCTTCGGCCGGTACGCGGGCGGCAACATGCCCTTCTTGCTGTCGATGATCTCCTGGACGATCTGGTTCATCCGCATCACCTCCTCGGGGTGACGCTGGAGTTCCTCGATGGAGCGGTACTTGGGCCGGACCAGGTACTTGTTGCCGTGGCCGTCATCGACGCGCAGGGTGACCTGGTCCATGACCGCCTTGTGGATGATCCGCTGTGCCTTGACGACCTGACCACGCTGGCCGGCGGCGACCGACTGCTCCTTGGCGTACCGGTAGGCCGAGTTCGCCTGGGTCTGGAACGCCGGGCTGAGCCAGTGGAAGTCTTCCGGCTGCTGGCGGGCCACAGCCGGCAACGAGCTGGAGACGTTGCGGATCGCCGCCAGTTCGCCAAGCGCCTCGTGCGGCATGTCCACCCACCAGTTGAACGAGTCGCCGTCGTAGTCGCTCTCGGCCACGCCCACCCCATCGAGGTGGTTCATGGAGATGACGTTGCCGCGACCCTCCTCGTGGAACCCGATGATGTGCGAGATCAAGGTGTCGTTCAGGCGGTTCTTGGGCGATCGCTGGAACACCGTGGTCACGCCGAAGGTGACCGGGGTGCGTCCCTGGTCGTTGTGCCGGCTGGTCTGCCGGTGGTTGTACCCGAAATGCTGCGAGCCGCCCGAGACGTAACTGTCCTCGACCCTGACCTCGGGGCGCCAACCGAAGATCACGCTCAGAGAGTCGTGGATGTTGCCGAGCGACACCTTGCCATTGGTCGCTCCACCGTCACGCCAGTAAAGGCGGTGGGCGAAGGCGAACTCATCGACCATCGCGTCGAGCAACCCTGAGTCCTCGCCGTGGAGCGCCGAGGCGACGGTCCGGCGGACCTTGTCCCTGATCAGGCCCCAGGAGGCGATCCCGCCGCCAGCGTCGGTGACGAGGTCGTATCCCTTCTGGAGGGCGTCGGTGAAGGTGCCCACGCTGCCAGCGTCGCCGCCCTGGTGGGCCCGCTCGGCGGCGCGGATCACGGACCGCTGGATGGCGCTATACCGGCCGGGCGCCGCGTCGGCGTGCCGCCCCTGCCCGCCCTTGGCGACCATGGCCGAGAGTTCCTGAAGGCCCCTGGTAACCACGCCACCCTTGCCGCTGAGGCGGTAGTCAACCCACTTCGTGCGGCGCTGGTCGGCGAACTCGGCGCTGCCGCCACCCTCGGCCTGGCGGTTGTAGTGGTGGCCGGCGGGAAGGCCGAACTCCCTGGCCACGGCGGCATCGACGGCGTCGAAATCGGCGTACTCGTGATCGATGCCGACGTGGACGTGACGCGGATCGACCATGATCCTGCGGGCCTGACCGCCCACCATGGCTTCACCCGGCCTGAAGCCGCCGTGGTAGTCCGGGACGACCTTGCCCTTGGAGCCCGCCGTGGTGACGCCGCGAAACAGGTTGTTCTCGAGTTTCTTGCGCTTCACCATGCCTAAGAAGCGGCGCTCGTTGCCCAGCATCCCGGCGTGAGCCAACGGGCTGGCGTCGTGGATCATGCTGATGAGGGTGTCCTGATCCTCGGCCTCGTTCGAGCCCTCGGTTGCCTGGTCGAAGTAGCCGCGCACGGCCGCCAGATTGTGAGCGCTCGGCCGGCCGATCAGGATATCCAGGTCGGCGTGCAGCTTGTCGGTGTGCATGTAGCGGGCCATCGCGTTGATGAACCGCGGCGTCTGCCAGGTCTCCTGCTGCCAGGTTACCGTGGCCGGTTCCAGCTCGGCATGGACCATGGTGCCAAAGCGCATCGACTCCAGGCTGAGTTCGCGCACGCTCGCGGGGTCGGCCAGGGTCGGGACGCCGCTTTGGCGGGTGATGAGGTCGTCGACCACGTCCATCAGGTTGCCCGTAGTCTGGTCGCCCGAAAGCCTGAACTCGGCAGTCCCCGCCAGGTCGCCGAACAGCATCTTGGCCGCCGTCTCCGAGATGATGCCCGCCAGGTTGTTGGCCTGAAGCAGGTCCTCGAAGATCGGGTCGGTGCTGAACAGGTTCTTGGTCAGGATGGCGCCCCGACCGTCGGCGCCAAGGCCCGTCCCGTACAGCGAACCCTTGAACGCCCCGTAGTCGCCGCTGGAGACGTCGAACCCGTACATGGTGGCGACCGTCTCGACGAGGTGCTTGGCGACGATCACATGACTGTCCATGAATGTGACCTCGGTGTCGCCCCAGCCCGGCGTCTGGCGGATCATGGCGTGCATCGCCTCGTCCGCAACGACCACGAACCGCCCCGTACCCTTGCGGGTATCGATGCCGTAGGAACCACGGTCCCACTCTCGGCTGCGGGTGCGGGTGCGGGCGACCTCCTGGGCGGCGCGAAACAGCCGCAGGTCGGTGCGGCGCTGACCCTTGGCCATCACCTGGTGCCAGCGCGACAGGAACTTGATCGGCTCCTTGCTGGTGAACGCCCTGACCGCACCGTCAATGCCGAACGACTCGATCATCGTCGCGAGTTCGTACATGTTCTGCACGTCCAGGCGCCGCGTGCTAGCCCAGTGCCAGATCTGCTCGGAGGTCACCCCCTCCTTTTCGAGCAGGGTGGCGTACTCGCGCATCACCTCCTTGGTGCGGCTGAGGCGACTGTTGCCGATCCGCCTAAGGTCGGCGTCCGTGAAGATCCCATCGCCGCCGTACTGTCCCTGCTCGGTGACCGTGCCACCAAGGCGCCGGTAATACTCGCCAACCTGACGGGCGTTGTCTGCGCCGGGTAGTTCGTGCAGGAGGATCCGCTCCAGGTCGCTCGCGAAGATCGGCACGAAGTGACGCTGCCGGCTGGGATCCTGGGTGGCCAGCCGTTTGCCGCCGTTGCCGTCCTCTTCGAGGTAGGCCCAGCCGCCTTCCCACATGCGGTCGAGGTGGTAGTCGAGTTCATCGGGATGCAGGAGCAGGTTGCGGGCGCGGCCCTGGACATGGTTGCGGTCTAGCTCAGCGATCTTCCAGCCGCCGCGCTGCATCATGTCATAGGTGAAGTCGCGAGCACGGTCCTCACGCTTGGCCGAGTAGTCGGCCACGACGACCTCGCCATCTGAGACGCCGTCCTCGTCCCGACCGGCGCCGGGGATCGACCCGGCCTGGATGGTCTCGACCTGGTGGAGGTCGGTCATCGCGCTGTAGAGGTTCAAGAGATGAGGGTCCGTGAGTTCGCCGACCGTGCTCTCGAATACGGCCTGATCGGATAGGAGCCGGCCGTCACGGGTACGGCCTCGAGGCCGAGCGACCAGGGCGGCGTCCAGCAGGCCACGCCTCATCGCCTCCTGGGGGCTCAGGTCAGTGCGGGCGGCGGCCCGGCCAAGCCATTCGCGGATGGCCCTGATCTGTTCGGCGCGGTTCATGCCGATATCCCGCAGCAGGAGGCTGTTGGGCGAGCCCTCGGGTTTGTCCCCGCTCGCCTTGTCGCGCAGGTACTGGAGCGTGGACTCGGCGTTCTCGCCGTTGCGCTCGCGCATGACGATCGCGTGCTCGACGTTGTCGCCAAAGCCGGTCAGCTCGACGATCTCATCGAGGCGGTCAAGCGCCGCGGCGTCGAACTCGGTGTTGAGCTTGAACTTGGTCATCCCGGTGCGCTGATCGGTCGCCTTGATGATGCCGGAATCGGCCAGCATGCCGATGAGCTGCCGCATCGCCCACGGGGTGCCCATGTTGTGGAACCGCTTGATCTTGTCCATCACGTTGATGGCCAAAGCCTGGGAAATGCGGGGATTGCCGCCCTTGGCGGCGCCACCGATGAGGTTGTACGAGTCGCCAATCAGCTCGTAGAGCTCGCGGTTCTTGGCGTCGTTGTAGACCTCCATTGCCTCACCAAGGCGCGCCCGCATGGCCGAGCCCTCCTGGCCGGCCATGAGCAGAACGTGCTGGGCGTCGGTGGTCTCGCTGACGATGGTGTCCAGAAAGCCGAGTTCCTTCGCCTTCCTAGTCAGCTCGACGTAGGTAGCCCAGTCGTCTTCGTCGAGCGCGAGCTGGATCCCGTCCTCGTCGCCCTGGTGACCATTGGTGAACCAAGCGTGCAGGGCCTTGGCCACGGTCGCGGTATCGGCATTGCCATCAAACGCGATCGGCATCCGCGAGAAGCGGCCCAGCTTGGGATCGTAGCCCCAGAGCCCGAACTTCTCGGCCACGCGGGAGAAGTCGGCGATCGGCTTCATCTCCGGGGTGATCCGGCGCATCGCCATGCCTTCCATCATGGCCGCGACCTGGGAATCGTCGTCCAGGTTGATCCCCGCAGCTTCCAAGGCGCCGATCAGGCCGCCCTCGTGCGTGAAGTCCTTCAGCTCATTGTCCGGGGTGGCGTGTGCCAGCTCCAGCGTGTCGTTCCAGAGCATGTTGGCCACGGTCGTATTGTCGAGGGTGAAGTGCTCCGTGGAACTCAGCCGGTAGCCTGGGACCTGGATCATCAGGCGCAGCAGGTTGGAGAGCTGGCGCTGCTGCCGGTCGGTCATGGTCATCTTCTTGAAGTCGGGCTCGACCACGACCTTGTGCCCGGGGGCATCCTGAATCAGGCCGAACTGCTCTAGGACGCGCGTCACCGTACGCACGTCGATGACCTTGCCGTTGACGTGCCCGTCGGCGTTGGGCAGGTTGTGGGGCACGCCGTCCAGGAAGAACATCTCGCCGAAGTGCTGGTTGCGCAGGCTCTGGGCGTTCTGCATCACGGCCAAGAGGTCGCCATTCTGGAGGCCGACCTTGTCGGCGGCGAACACCGTGCGCAGGCTGCGCTCGGTGTCCAGGATGAGTTCCTGGAGCTGGCGCAGCTTCTCGGGCCCGTCGCGGTCCAGGTCGATCACGGTCCGCTTGTTGGTCAGGATGCCGCGGCCGGTGCCGTCGATCATCGACCGCAGGTTCTCGTACTTCTCGCTCAGGTCTGCCGCCACGGCCGGGTCCAGGTCGCCGCCGATGATCGACAGCTCGCCGAGCTTGCCGCCGTTCTGGTCGCCCACGATGGTGTGCAGGACCGAAGCGGCATCGGAGACGACCTTGCCCGACTTGCCGAGCAGCTCGTGCGCCTCCTTGCCGGCAATGGCTCTGGAGAACGAGTCGAACGACAGCGACTGGCCAGAGTTGTGGTGGCCCATCTCCACCAGCTTGCGCTTGATCGCCAGGGTGGCGGTAGCCATGGCGCTCTCGTCGATCCCCTCGATCTCGCGCATGCCCTCGCGCGTACCCAAACCGGCGTCCAGCTCCAAGTTCTCGCCCGTCTTGCTGACGATGTTCTGCACCGGCCCGTCAGGATGCAGGGCGCCGTGGACCTGCACGCCCGCTGCGGACATGCCGTTGAAGTAGTGGAACGCCGCGACCATTTCCTGGCGGGTCAGGACATCCTCGCCGCGGGCGAACGCGGTCGCCGCCTCGATAGGATCGTCCACGACTTTGACCTTGCGCGCCCGTTCGCTGCGGCGCACCGAGCCCACCTGGGTGTTTCGATCTCCCCAGCCGTCCTGTTCGAGCGCCTGGTTGACCGAATCGATGAGCTGGCTATGTGTGGGCGAGAGAGCCATGAGCCGGGTCTCGGCCCGGTTGATGCGGTCGTGGCTATTCACCGCGTAGGCCGCATCGGGAGCGCCGAGAACGGTCAGCAGCATCTTCAGGCGGTTGCCGTAGACGGCGGCAGCCGACATGCCGGGCAGTTCGTCCCGGTCCGGCTCGCCGAGCTTCTTGCGCCACTTGGTCTGCTTGCGATCCTCGATCCAGGCCGGCTCGGTGCCCTTGACGCGCCAGGAGTATGGCGACTGCCAGAACGGGTCGGCAGCGGCCATGATGCTGAAGACGCCGTGGGTGATGACGTTCAGCATGCTGGCTTCGCCCCGCCGGTGGGCGTCCAGGAGTTCCTTGCCGCCGCCGAAGAACGCCATCGGCATGGCGACCGCGAGAGAACGGACCACGTCCTCACCGAGGTTCTTGGCCGTCAGCTTGCCGTAGCTCTTGAGGCTGTTCTCCAGGGTCTGTTCGAGGATGGGAACGACCTCGGCGCGCGCCTTGGCCCGCAAGGCGGGATCGGACGCCTCATCGAGCAGCCAGTTGATGAACTTCGACTTGATGAGTTCGCCCGAGCCGTCGCCGACGCCGCTGGTCTCGGGCAGCTTGCCCATCAACCGCATCGCCTTGACGAAGTTGTTGGCGACGTGCCCGAGTTCCTTGTCGGTGAGCCCGCCTTCCTCGGCGGCCAGACGCAAGTTGGGGGCGACCTTGCGCCACAGCTTCACCGGGCTGGTGTAGTGGCCGTTCGTGCGCAGGCGAGAGAACGCCTCCGAGGCAACGTCTCCCACGGTGTTGCCGAAGAACTTGTAGATGTCGTGATCCTTGGGCCCGAGCACCAGGTTCTTGAAGTCCTTGACCCAATTCTGGGTGGACTTCTTACCGAGCCACGAGGGTCCGAGGCCCTTGAGGATCGCGCCCGTGCCCCATACGCCGCCGTAGACGATGTCCCCCAGGACGCTTGCCGACCAGTCACCCCTGCCGCCGACTGCGGCCTTCTCCAGGGCGCGGCCAAAGACGGTGATGGGGTTGTCGTCGCCGGTGTCGATGTCGTACAGCTCGGGTTCACTCAGGGCCTCGAAGAAGCGGCGGGACATGCCTTGGGCGACCGACGCGGCAGCTTCGGTGGCGACCATGTCCACGGTGCGCGCCAGGCGTGGATGCAGGGCGATCGCCTTCAGCTTGCCCGCGCCCAGAGCCTTCTCCGCCGCCTTCTCGGCCAGGGTCATCAGGCGAGGCGTCTGGCCGGTGCTGGCCTTGCCGACCGCGCCGACGAAGTTGCCGGCCACCTTGTCGACGATGGGCTTAACCAGGTCCATCGCATCATCCCCGAAGGACTCCAGGAGGCGGGCGGTAAGCTTCTCGCGCAAGACCTTCTCGCCGTCCTTGACGGTCTGCTCGGCGACGCCCTTGACCGCATTGCTCGCGAGTTCCTGCGGGTTGATGTACTTGCGGCCGTACATGTAGGTGCGCCAGAAGCCCTCGGTCGTGGCGCTCTTGGCGGCCTTCTCGACACCGGCTCTGGCCGCATCATCGACGAGGCCTTCGAGCCCCTTTGCCGCACCGGCCAGAGCTTCCTTGCGCACGGCGCGTACCGAGCCGCGCGTCGCGAGTTCGAGCCCCTTGCGGCCCGTTTCCATGATGCCGCGCATCGACAGGACTTCGCCTGCCCTCGCGACCTTCCCGCCGGCTGCGACTACACTCGCCGCCCCAGCCGCCTTACCGGCCATCTGCACGCCCTTGCCCGCGATGCCAAGGGGGTTTAGGAAGAGGCCGCCGATCTCGCCGGCCCACAGGCCGACGTTGCCGGCAGTGGTCTCGGCGTTCTTTTGCTTGCCGAGCCAGCCCTCGGTCCAGAAGTTCTGGTCGATGAGGTCACCCGAGAGCTTGTCCACGGCCCACCCGAGTCCGCGCATGAGCCCGAAGGTGCCACTGTCGATGGCGTGCCAGGCCAGGGCGCCCAGGAAATCCGTGGCCTGCTTCTGGAAGTCGGCCGGGCCCTTGGTCGGGGATTCGGCACGGCCGAGGCTGCGCTCGGCGAGCTGGACCGGACCGATGCGACCAACCTCGTCCGAGCCGATGGCGCTCAGGTGCTCGGTGCCGCCCAGGAAGCTGGCGCCCGTGAGCTGGCCCAGTTTCGCACCGACCTGGTCGTGCCAGCGGGGCGTCTCGACCAGGGAGCTGGGCATGTCGGCGGGCTGACGAGAGATGGTGGTATCCCGCGGCGGCGGCGTGGGCGCGGCCATGGCCGGCTGCTCGCCGAACAGCGACATGGCCTGCTTGGCGATCTGTACGTCCAGGGGCGTGCCGGCCTCGACGCCTGCCTTGGAGACCTGGCCGTAGGCCTGGATCGCCGCGTCTTCGGCCTGCGCGTACGGAATGCCCTGGTCCTGGTGCAGGCGCAGAGCGGCGCTGCGGATCGAGTTGCGCAGCTCGGGATCGCGGATCAGGCTCAGGTTGTTCATCGGCTCCCATCGCCGGTAGAGTCTTCACCCTTGAAGAGCTCCTCGACCCTTTTCTTGACCTCCTGGGGACTTACCTGGCGGCCCGCCCGCACCTCTTCGGCGATCTGCTGCGAGAGAAACTGGCCCGCGGCCAGAAGCTGCGGCGTCGGGGTGATCTGGTGGTTGCTCGCATACATGAACAGGTACGCCCTGGTGTCCAGCTCGACGGTGCTGACGCCGAACGAGTCACGCATCGCTTCGTGAAGTTGCCGCTGCTGCCGCGAGGTGAGGATCTGCTCGACGGGCGTCTCGAACGGCTTGGCCATGCTGCCGACGTAGTCGTTCCAGTGATTCGTGGCCGCGCCCTTGTCGGGATGGACCTGGGCGGTGTTGACCGTGATCTCGCCGTTGCTGAACCTGACGTACTTGAGCAGCTCCTCCTTGGCCGCCTGGACCTTGCGTGCTGCCGCTTCTTTCGCCGCACCGCTAGCTGCGACCCACTCGTCGCCAGCCTTGCGGTAGGCCTGGTACGCGCCAGCCAGGGCGGAACCCTTGTAGCCCTTCTTGCCGAGTTCCTGCTCAACGACATCCCACAGCACTTCCTCCGAGCCCGTGAATGCGGCGTCCTCGATCTTGGCACCACCGGCTACGGCCGCAGCCGCGGCGCTCACGATCTTGCCGGCGAAGACGGACGCAGCCTGAGCACGCTCGGTGCCCGAGACCTTGCGCACCGATTCCCAGGCCGGGGTCAGCTCCGACGTCTTGCCGGTGGCGGCATCCACGGTACCGAACACCGTCCACATGGACTGGACGCCCGCCTGTTCGTTCTGGGAGGCCTGCAAGCGGAACTGCTCGGCCTGCGCCGAGCCGGTCATCGCCAGGCTCATCTGGTTCAGAGTCGCAGTTGCGAGCTCACCCATGAGCCCTGACGTGCGGGCCAGCTTGCGAAACGCCGCCTCGTCCTGCTCGCTCATCAGACGCAGCCGGCCGGTCTGCATGTCCAGGTCGTGCTGCTGGGCCGCGAAGCGGTTGGACTGCTCCGCTCCCGTGGCCTGCGCCGAGGTCAGCTTGTTCTGCAGGCGCTTGCCTTCGAGGGTAAGCTGAGCACCCTCCAGCTCCAGAGGCGCAGTCTGGCGGCGCAGATCCAGGTCGAGATCCTTGATCGCCTGATCGGTCTTGTGGGACTCAAGCTGCATGCCGAGCTGCACCTGCCGCTCGTTCAGCCCGAACTCGAGCTGCGCCGTGGCTAGCTCCGCTTCCTTCATCTGGAGGGTGCGCTGGAAGGCGCGGTTGCGCAGCTCCTCTTCGAGCATGACCGCCTGCTGCGCCTGCTCCTGCTGGGCGTTCTGCTGCCGATAGGCCTGCTCGTTGGCCATCAAGGCGGTGTTGAGGGCGTCGAGATTCGATGCGCCCGGGTGCCAGAACCTGGCCAAATCGTCCTTTCTAGAATCTGCCGGCGATCATACTCACCAGCGAGGCGCCCTGCATCATGCGGTCCCAGAAGGTCGGTTGGCTGGCCTCGGCCTGCGATAGCGTCTGGAGCCGCTGCATGTTGAGCGAGTCCTCGTGCATCGCGACCTGGAGCGCGGCCTGCTCGGCCTGCTGGCGGACCTGCTCGTTGGCGAGGTGCCCGCGCATGGCAGCATCCGACGCCACACCAGCGAGTCCAGAAATGGCGTCAGCGTCCACCCTGGCTCCCAGGCCGCTGAACTCCAGGCCGCCCATGCCGAGTTGCATCTTGGCGCCCTCGGCCTGGCCCAGAATCTGGGGTTTGGCCGCGGCAATTGCCGACCTGACCATCGCGTCGGTGTAGGACTGCCCGTAACCCTCGCGGCGCATCTGCGTGAACGTGGGATCGTCCAGGAGTTCAGCCGCCTGGCTCTTGAATCGTTCGAGCTGGTCGATGGCTCTCATTGCGGCTGCTCGTGCCCCAGCACAGTCCTCCAGATGAGGACTTCGTTCAGTCCGTAATCGGTGAACGTCCTGGCGAGGTCGGCGCTTCCGGCGCGAAACGCCCGGATGGCGCGGTCCTTGTAGTCGATCATGTGGTCGGTGTACTCCTGGAACTCCTCGGGTGTCTGGATCCCGGAGATCAACCGCTGTCTGAGCCCCGCGACTCTGGTCTCACGACTGCGGCCGTGGGGATCCAAAGCCGCGAAGTCCAGCACCTTGCGGACGTACCCGAAGCCCTTCTGCAGCACCCCGGCGGCTCCCTTGCGCTGCTGGTAGTCGTAGCCAGTGACCCTGCCTTCAGCGTCCTTGATCTCCTTGGTCGCGTATAAGCCGTTCTCGTCCTTGGGCACGAACGCCCGCTCCAGGGCGCCGAATGCGCCGCCCAAGGCATTCAAACCGGTGAATGTGTTGGCCACGGTCGCAATCGGGTCGGTCTTGGCATCGGCGACCTGGTCCAGGCCCACCTGGCCGGCAAGCTGCTCGACCGTGGCACGGTCAGCGGACATGGCCGTGTTGAGCTGGCCGAGGGCGGCGCCGGCCTGAAGCTGGCGCAGGTTCATCAGGGCGTCGCGGCGAGCCTGCTCCGTCACCGCCTCCAGGCGCGCGCGCAGAGCGGCGTTGTGGCCGTCGGTCTGCAATCCTGCGGGGCTGCCGATGTTCGCGCCTGCCGCTCCAGCCGCAAAGTCGGACAGCGGCGGTTTGCGAATCATGTTCGGCGACAGCGGCTGGAGGTTGTATCGGCGCTCGATCTGCTCGGACAAGTCGACCTCCTCGGTCTAGGCGATCTTGACGGCCACGATCTGCGTGGCGTTGTTCCCACTCGGGTATGACGTGCTCGCCGCGAGCATCTTGCTCAGGGCGTTGCCGGCGTTGCTCGCCGCCTGGAGCTTCACCGCGGTGCTGGCAGCGACGGTCACGATCGCGGCCAGCGCGAGGTTCATGCTGATGTTCGCCACGCTCGGGTGATACGACAGCGTCGAAGCATAGTGCGTCACGCCGTCGGTAATCCTGGCCACGACAGTCTCGGATGTGGTCGTGGCACGGATGTGGGAGACCTGCCCGATCACAAGCCATGTCCCGGCGTAGAGCGTCACCGAAGGGCCGTCATACCATTGACCCGTGACAGCGAGCGCCACGTCGGCGGCCAGGGCCGCGGCGTAGCTCTGCAGGACGGCGGCCGGCGTATTCGGCAGCCACATCGTGGCGTACTCGCCGCCGCCGATCTTGGTTAGGATGTACCCCGGCGTCCCACCCGCCGGCACGCCCACACCAGCGGGGCCCTGGATTCCCTGTGGACCCTGGATCCCCTGCGGACCCTGGTCGCCAACGGGACCTTTCGGGCCCGGCTCGCCCTGAAGACCCTGCGGCCCTTGCTCGCCTTGCTGGCCCGGAGGTCCAGGATCGCCCTTAGGTCCGGGTTCACCCTGAGGCCCGGGATCGCCCTGCGGACCCTCCGGCCCGACGAGAGATACGAGCCAGGCCTGCTGATCGCCGACGAAGCCACCCGCGACGGCGACCTCGTAGGCCGAGAGCCCGTCCTCGCCTCTGGTGCCCTTGCCGTCGTCATCCTCACCATCGTCGCTGTCGGCCGTCGTCTTGCCCGGGGCGCCAGCGCGGACCGCTTCGAGGCGGTACCAGGCGCCGTCGATCTTGTGGTAGACGAACGCCTGGGCGCCGACCTTGACGAAGCGCGAGTCGCCGTCGCGTCCCTCCCCCGCAGACGGCACCGGCCCCAGCCGCGGCCGGTCGGCGGCGTTGGTGCGCTGCCGGTCGAGTTCTACTTGAGAGGCTTGGTCTTGAACACCAAACCCACCTCGTTGACCGAACCCCGCCAAGCGTGCTCCGCCGGTACCGTGAGCGAGAGGTCAAGGCCGTAGCCGCGGACGCTCTGCGACACCCGCTTCATGCCGCTCTCGCTCTCGTTGATCGTCGCCACAGGCCCGCCGTTGGTGCGAACCTCCATGTAGGGGGTGCCCGACTCTGCCCTCAGGTCGAGGTACACCCGCTTGAGCTTCTTGATGAACTCGTCCTGGCCCATGACGATGTCGCCCGTCTCCAGGCCCCAGTCGAAACCCGGCGCCAGCGTCTCGTCGAAGTGCGCCAGGTAGTAGCTCGCCCCGCTGATGACGTGCAGCCGGTCGGCGTTTTCGTCGCTGTCGCACTTCACGACCGCGGCACCCACGGGCAGTTCGTCCAGCTCGTGGACGTGCCAGGAGCCGCCCATGGCGTCATAGACCAGCGCCGTGCGCCCGGAGCAGATCCACACCTGGTGTTTGGACGGCCGGTAGGCGACCGCATCGATTGTGCCCGAGAGAGCTTCGTACGACTCCAGCACGTTGCGACCCGAGTCGTCGTCGCTCGTGATGTCCCGCAGCCCTTGGCCGTTCCACTGGTAAGCGCGGTCGCGGTCGCAGAAGAAGACCCCAAGCGGCGTCTCCACGAAGGCCCGGCCATGCATGCAGCCGACGTTCGGCCACTCGCCGACCGCACGCCAGGTCATGTCGCTGCCGCCCGACACGTCCAGCGCGTACGCCGACATGGTGTGCAGGACCAGCATCCGCGAGCCGTAGACCGCGATCCCGACGCCCTCGCCGTCGTCCTTCATCGCGTGGTCGTTGTAGCTCGTCTCCAGGAACGTGTACCACTTGCGGAAATTCGACCAGGAGAGCAGGGCTTTGCGATCCCGGCCGTCGGCGTCGATCGTGCTGAGCATCACGAGCCGGCCGGCGACCACGGCGAAGTGCCGGGGCTTCAGGGTGACCAGTTCCTGCTCGCTGCCGCCCATGACATCGTCCAGGGTCATCAGACCGGGCTTGCCGCTGTCGTAGAAGAGCGAATAGACGCCCGGCACGTTGGCGGCGCTTGGGATCGTCGTCTGCCAGTCGGTCGCCGTGTAGTCCGTGGCCGGCGTATTGAGGTGCGCCGTCGCGGCGTAGTTCGCGCCCGCCCCCTTCCAGATCACGCCGCGCACCAGGTCAGGCGAAACGTCGTAGTTCGGGTTGTTCGGGTTGATCGTCTTGGCGGCGCTGTAGAGGCCGCTAACCGTCTTGGCCTTGGGGAGCTTGTAGATGGGCGGCCCCCCGAACACGTAGCTGCCAAGCGGGACGCCGTCCTTGATGTCCAGTGCCATGACGCACGGGCACTTACACTCGAACCAGCCGGTGGCGGGATTCTCGCCGCGGATCACGAGTTCGCCCTGAGCGACGTAGTGCGGGGCGTGGTAGATGTACCAGTCGTCCGTCGAGCCAGCCAGGCGCCAGCCAGACGTGAGGTCCGCCGTCGAGGGGTTCACCTTGCTGCCGGCGTAGAACTCCGCCGTCATGGTGACCGAAGCTTGCGTCACACCGCCCCCGGAATAGGCGAAGCCGATCTGGTCGTTGAGGCTCGTCTCGCCATCGTCCCAGGTCCGACCACCGAAGATGCCGCCAATCTGCTCGTGGGTAGCCTCGATCGCCTTCTGGGTGACCGGCAGGTTGGCGATCAGCTCCCAGTTGGTATCGATGTCCCGGGAGTGGATCTTGCGGTAGACGTTCACCGACTCGACCGTCGTCGCGAGGGCGCGGCTTAGACCCAAGGTCCAGCCGACGACGCTCGTGTCGGCGCCCGTAACAACCGAGTGGTCGACGATGTTGCTCGGCCCAGAGAGCTGCCCGTCGCAGTAGCGGAACTGGACCCGGTACTGGACACCCCCCGCATCGCCCAACGCGCCATAGACCTCCGACTCGGCCGGCGTGCTGGAGATGACCTTGAACAGGATCGCCACGCGATTGCCGGCACCCATGGCCTGCTCGTCCAGGTAATCTGAGAGCGAGGCGCTATCGACGCTCGCGAAGTCGAACGCCTGCAAGGTGACCTCGGCGCTCTCGACCTTGCGCACGACCCAGGCGGCGGTGGTCGTGTCCTGGGAGCCCTCCCCTTCGAGGTGGTACTGGTAGGTCACCGGCGGCGTGAATCGATTGCCCGACACCGAGTAGGACACCGTGAAGCAGCCCAGAGGGTTACCCGCGGCGCTCACAGCCGCGATGAACACCACGTCGCCATAGACCAGCATCTCGCTCAAGGAGCCGAGGGTTACCGGCAGCGTAACCTGCGCCGTATTGCCGGGGTTGCCGACTTCGACCAGGCGGATCGACTGAGCGTAGAGCCGAACATCCCATCCCCGAGTGCCCGCACCCGTCGGATCGGCGTGCATGCGGGTGACCGACAGTGCGCCGGAGATCCCGGTCCCCAAGACGATGCTGTCTCGGGGGACGAACTTCCCCGGCATTGCGATCTCGACGTTCAGGAGCTTGCGCACGGTCCCACGGCCGACCTCCGCGTCGGTCTGACCGCCGGCCCATTCGACTCGCCAGAGTTGCTTATCGCTCAAAGAATGTCGTTGGCATTCACGACGCTGGAGGCGCCTTGCTGGATGTTGGAGACGCGGGCGTCCGCCTCGCTGTCCTTGGCCATTCTGCTGAAGTAGACCGCCCTGTCAACCGCCCCCAGCTCCTCGGCCATCGCCTTCAGGACACGATACCGGGCCACACTCGCCGGTGCGGGCGGCAGCCACTGGAGTTGCGTCTGGGAGTCGGTCACCACCTCGGCCAGTGTCTTCTCCAGGTCGGCCGTGGTGTACGGTACGGGGACCAGGAACCCATAGACGCTGACCTTGGCCGCCGACAACGAGACCGAAAACTGGAGACTTCCGCCCATGTGGGCGAAGGCCCGCACGAATCCCGAGGTGAACCGCTCGTCGTAGGGAGCCATCGGCGCGAAGTGGCAGCCATCGACCACGACCGCGATCGGCACCACCGGCGTGGAGAGGACGAGTTCGGTGCCGCCTACGTCTGTGTAGTCGGTTCGCTGCGGCACATGGAAGGCGCGGCTACAGTAGAATACCGCATCGTTCACGGCTTCGAGCGCCATGTCCACCGAAAGCGACCCCGGCGCCGTGGCGCCTGCGGTTCGCATGCAACGGGCGAGGAACTGATCAAGCGTCACGTCCCACCTGGAGATTCACGCCCATCATCTGCAGGGCCTGGTTGAAGCGGTTGAGGTGCAGCACAGCCCGGTCCACCGACTCGGTGCGGGCGAACTCCTTGTAAAGGGCATAGTCGAGGATGATCGGGTGCCAGACCGCTGTCCACGGCGCGGGGCTGGCCGTATCCTGGGGATAGGAAAGAGAGCCGGTCGTGTTGTGGTGCGGCACCACGGTCATCGCGAAGTACTCGGCCGCAGATGCGGCATTGGTCTCGTCGCGTACCGTGAGCTGCGTCACGCCATTTACGACCTCGGCGCCCTCGATGATCGTATCCCAGAACGAGGTGAGATCGAGGTACTCGGCCGTGTTGGCCTTGGCGAGGTACGCCCGCGCGCCAATGTAGGTGGCCGGCGGCACGAACAGGGACGACGGCTCGGCCAGGTTGAACAGACGCCGGTTGCTGCTCGAGATTGTCCCGCGCAAGAGCGCACAGACGTTTGTCATTGCGGCGGGCGAAATCGCCAGAGTCGGCATGTACTTCAAGGTCATGCGCACCTGGGCGTTGCCGCCCTGGACCTTGGCCGCCGGACTGACGAACAGGGAACTGCCCCGCCTGGTCGCCAAGGGGTCGATGCTCACCACCGACCAGGCGGCGAAGTCCTCGGGGGAGACAAGCCGGCAGCGGCGAAACCGCGTCGCGCCCGCAATGTCAGGCACGATCTCTACCCCGTGGACCTCAATCACACCGGAGGCCAGGTTGATGATGCTAGGGCCAGCGCCGAGGGCCGAGGTGACCGCCATGAGTTCGGGCACCGCCGCAGGCGGCAAGGCCTTGGCCAGGAAGAGCTGCGCCTCGTCCCAGCGCTGCGCGAAGTCGAACTTCGTCTTTTCCAGGCCCGCCTCGCCAAGTGCCCGAGTCCAAGCCGTGTAGAGCTGGCCGTACTGCATCAGGTACTGGCCTCCTGCGGCGCCTTCTTGCGCCGGCCGCGAGGCTTCCACTTGGCCATGGCAATCCGTCCGCTGAGCTTCATCATGAGGTTGGTCTGCCAGTGCTGCGTCAGTAGCTGCACCTGCTGGAGTTCCTCGTCCTGCGTCTTGGCCTGGATCACGGCGTAGTCGATCAGGCCTTCCTCCCACGAGGCGGGCGGCACCCAGACGGGCGAGCTGTCCCACTCGGCGATCGGCGCCGGCATGTGGACGAACTGGAGCCACAGCTTCTTGGCCGGACTCGGGGTCGGGTAGACCCAGAGCGCGGGCGCGGCGTCGCCCGCCGGGCAGAGGGTGACCGCCGGGAAGTTGGAGGCCCACAGGCTGGGGCCCTTGGTCGTGGCGACCATGTACTCGTCGTACGGCATGAAGACGCACGAGGTGCCCTTGACCGAGGTCGTGGCCGGGTCCAGCGCCTCGTCCAGCAGCGTGAACGCGATGGGCTTGAGCACCTGCGCCCAGACCCACTTCTCGCCGGCCGGCTGGTTGCCGATCGAAAAGACGTGGGGCGAAATAGGCGCTAGCTTTTCCAGACCGATGGTCGAGAGCATGGACCCCAGCATCTCCGCGGGCAGGATCTCTGCCATGCGCAGGCACCCGTCCTGGAGCCACTGCTTGATCTGAAGCTCGTTGGGCAAGCCGGTTGCGGGGTCGATGTCGAGCTTGTCGCCGACACGGCCCACGAGCTGGCTGACCGTGGATCTGGGCAGCATTCTCCTCCTACTTCAGGTTCCCCTGCATCTTGGCCGCGACTTGCTCCTGCCAGGCCTGGATGAGCTGCTGCGCCTGGCCGATCTCCTCGTCCTGGATCTTGGCCTGGATGACGGCGTAGTCGACCATCGCCTCCTCCCACGAGGCGGGCGGCAGCAGCATGTTCCACGGAGAACTGTCATCGTTGTCCCAGTCGGCGATCGGACGAGGCTCGGCGACGTAGTACACCGCCGCTCCACCTTGGACCGCGGGGTAGACTTCGAGGGCGGCGCCGGTCGCGGTGCCGACGATGGTCGCGGCCGGGAAGAGGTGGCTGTAGAGGCTCGGTGCGCGTCGAATCGTGGTCTGGAACTCGTCGTTGGGCATCGTGGTGCAGGACTGACCGTTGTACCTGACCGCGACCAGGCGCAGGATCGGCAAGCCGGCTACGCTGCCGCGCCCGCTAACGCCGATCGTAACCGACGACTGCACGAAGAACTCCGCGAGGGCTTCCAGGGGCAAGATGTCCAGCATCCGCAGGCAAGCGTCCTGGAGCCACTGCTTGACGTGGACATCCTCGGGCAAAGAAGAGCCGTCGGGTCTCATGTCGAGCTTGTAGCCGACCCGCTTCACCAGGTCTTCGACGGTCGATCGCTGGATGTAGGACACTTCGCTCCCTGGTCAGGCGGGGGGCCAGGTATATATACCCGGCCCCCACGCTTGGTCACCGCAGCTTGAGGATGCAGTGGGTGGACTCGTGACGACACTCGAAGCCCACCTCGGTGAGGAAGAAGTCGAGCTGGCCGTCGATGTACTTCTCGCCCGCGTCGGCCACCATGTGGGTGTCGCGCAGCGGACGGACCTCGATGTTGTTGTGGTCGATGACGAGGGCGTAGTCCTCGTACATGCCGCGGAAGTGAGGCATGCGGACGAACCGCAGCCGGCCGTGCGGGCTCGTCAGCTCGTTGATCTCGATCCCCAGGCTGTTGGTGCCCTGGTTGCGCCAGCCGAACACGAAATTGCCGTTGGCGTCGGTGTTCATCGCCATCTTGGCCAGGGCCCCGAACCACTTGTTGCCCGCGTACACGGTCTTGACGCTCGACGGGGAGTCGATGGTGTCGTCGAAGATCGCGTCCGTGAGGTCGCCGAGGGCGCCGTAGTCGGCCGTGGACGGTTGGAACACGAACGCCGGATCGATGTCCGCGTTCTTGGTGACGATCCAACCGACCAGCTCGGGATCCGCCGCCGCGGCCCCGATGCCGAGGCCCTTGAAGCGGGTCAGCGGGTTCTCGAAGCCCTCGACCGGGATCTCACCCCAGTGGATCCCCTCCACGCCGCCGCCCTGGAACAGGAGCGCCCGCTCGATGTCGACCTTGTGCTCGACCGCCTTGCGGATGCGCCGGCGGGCCAGCTCCGGGCCGCCGTACAGGCGGATGCTCTTGGCCGTGTTCGCCAGGGTCAGCGAGGTCTTGAAGATTTGCACGAAGTTGTGGTACGAGCGGGATCGCTTGCGGCTCTCGTTCGGCAAACCAGAGCCCTGCGCGAAGCCCCTGAGCGCCTCGTTCGGGGTGACGGTGTGGCAGAACACCGGGATCTCATCGACCTCGGGGCCGAATTCGAACTTGTTGATGTTCCCGCCGAACGACGTCGGGACGGTGTAGATCGCCGTCTCGGGACCATTGACGGCGTCGATGCCGCCCGCATGGCCCCCGGTGCGGCTGTCCCAGATGATCAGCTCGTTGTGCAGCCACTTGTAGTTGGATGCGTCCAGGTGGTACTGGCGGTTCTGGGGCCCACGCGCCAGGCCGCTGAGCAGCGGCACGAACTTGAACGCGCCGTCGCCGCCGACCTCGGTCACCTGGAGGTGGATGAACGGGCGCTTCGCCGGGTCCATCACCCCCACGTCCGCGGTCGCGGCCGCCTCCATGGCCTGCCAGTCACCGCCGCCCCTCAGGCGGATGGTGTACAGGTAGTCCGGCCCGCCGAGGCTGACGCGCCGCAGGGTGGCCTTGAAGTCGCGGTGACCGAAGAGCTCGTCCTCGATCCAGGAGAAGGTCGTGTTGTGGGTGCCGTTCTTGCGCACGCCACTGGACCAGGAGTAGAACGGCGTGGTGTCCGCGCCGATCAGGTGGATGCGCTCCTTCATGTCCAGCACGATCTCGTCGGGGTTCATCAGGCCCGTGCCGTAGCCGTAGAACTCGTCCTGGGAGTTGGCGGAACCGACGTTCAGTCCGCTATTCGGATCCCAGGTCGCCGGGTTGGGATTCCAGGGCATCGTCTCCTCTCGCTAGTAGGCGTTGGCGTTACCGGGGAAATACCGGCCCGCCCCGTCCTCGTGATTCTGATACCGAGCCTCGCCCTTGGGGCGGTCGGTCTGACCCGGCGCAGACGCCAGCGGCGCCGGCGGGGCCTGCTTCTGCGGGGCCGGCGGCTGCGGCGGCTGGCCCTTCGTGCCTCGACTGTGGTAGACGCTCAGCAGGTCGTGCATGGTCAGTCCTCCAGGCTGATTCACGAAGGCGATGAACCTGTTGACCTCCTCCTCGCTCGCACCCGTCTGCATCATCTCCCGCATCACGGTCTGCATCTCGATCCGCAGCTCGGCTTCCCGGGCGGCGCGCCTGGCGATCTCCTGCTCCCGCTGTCGTTGGCTCTGCGGATCGAGCCGGCGGTTCGGCGCATCGTCGTCCTCGTCGTCCGGGTCGCGGAAGGAGTCACCGAACTCGGCGTCCTTGCGCTTCTTGTTGGCCTTCTCGATGTCGTACAGCTCACCCGCGATAGCCTTCTGCATGGTGGCCACCAGGTCGGGATCGCTCTTGAGGGCATTGATGATCCCGCCGTACTGCGAGATCTCGTTGTGCTGGGCCTGGAGTTCGGCGTACTGCCGCCGCAGCTCCTCCAGCTCGCCGCCCGAAGGCTGGGCTGAGGCCGGCGCCTGAGCCTGCTGTCGCTGCTGCGCCGCCTGGTAGGCCTTGTCGGCCTGCTCGACGAGCGCCGGATCCCAGGATTGCCTGACGAACTCGTGCTCGCTGATGGGCGGCTTGCCGTCCACGCCGAACACCTTGCGGCCACCCGTGGCCGAGGGCGCCGGCTGGTTCTGCGGCTCGGCCTGCTGCTGGTTCTGGTTCTGGTCCACTTACCGTGCCTCCGACGTAGCCGCCCGAGCCTTCTGCGCGGCGGCGTCCAACTTGGCCTTCTCCTCGGTCATGATGGCTTTCAGCTTGGCCTGGCTGAGCATCAGGTTCACATCGACGGCCGCCTCACGAATGGCAAGCTGACCCTGCTTGTGCAGGAGCCCGAGTTCGTCCTTGATCCGCTGGCGGGCCAGCTCCTGGGCCATCTGCGTCTGCATGACCTGGCCCTGGATCTTGAGGTTGCCCGCCTGCACGCCCTGGTGGATCTCGCTCTGCTGGAGTTCGCGCCGCAGAGTCTGATTGAGGCCCTGCTCGGACTTGATCGCCTCCTCGAGCTGCTGCACCTGGCCGGAGAGCTGGGCGATCTCGCCCATGCGCCCGAGCACGGCCTTCTTGTTGAGGATGTCCGTCTTCTTGAGGACTTCCTCCTTGTCGATGATCCCGAGCTGGAACATTTCCAGGTACACCGACAAGAGGGCCATGCGGTTTGTCGGCATCGAGGTGCCGTCGGCCACGACCAGGTCGTATTCGCCCACCTGGGTGTCGTTGACCATCTTCACCGCGCCGGTCATGGGGTCGAGCTTCGGCTCGTTCAGCCACAGCTCGCGGTAGTCCTCGTTCTCCTCGCCGGTAATGCGAATGAGCTTGGGCATCGTGTAGGTGTAGCGGGCGAAGTCGAACAGCACGGTACCCAGTTGCTTGAGCGCCTGAGAGGCGTGCAGGGACTTGTGGCTGATCTTGCGCTGGCCGGACTCCTCCAAGGCGAGGAGGGCGCGGTACGTCTCGGGCGCCTCGGCCGCCGAGCCCATCATGTGCGCGAACACCCCGACGGCATATTCGAGGTCCTGCTTGGCCTCGCCTTCGAGTTCGATCCAGGCGTTCGGCAGGGATTGGGGCAGCATTTCGCGGGGCTGCACGCCGGAGCCGGTGTTGCGGTACTTCAGGATGAAGCCCGGCTGGGTGCCGCGCAGCTTGAAGTCCTCCTCGTTCGTGATCTGGCCTTCCTCGGCGAGCAGGCGGTAGTTCCCGGCCAAGGTGGCGTTGTGGATCATGATCGAGCGACGTTTGTTGATCTCCTGCTGCATCCCCTTGACGATCGCCACGTCGCCGCGCGGGTATGGGTTGCGGGCGTGGTGCAAGAAGAGCGGGATGATCGGATAGTGCCGAGTCGGCAGCATCCCCTGGTAGAGCACGACGTTCCGACCGGCGGTGACGGTCAGGCGAATCTGCTCGCGCCAGACGGTCATCACGCTGGCCCCAGAGGGTGCCGACTTCTGGTCGAACATCCCGTGCGGGACGACCTTCTCCTGGCCCAATCCCTCGAAGACGAGCTTCAGGTACGGCACCTTGATCTTCTCGTAGCACTCGATGACGCGAACCTTGCGCTTCTGCATCACGGTGCCGAAGAAGTCGTAGTCGCTGACGGCGATGGCCTGGCCCTGCTCGGGGGTGCGCGGGTTGGACGGCGGACGGTCGGCGGTAGAGCCCTGCTCGGGCGTGGCGCGGCGGATCGTCTGGGCCATGTCCGGGTACATGAACTCCAGCCGGTCGGTGTCGACGATGCGGCTGACGATCACGGCCCTGGCGTCAGACAGGTCGATCTTTCGGGAGTTGGGGTCGGGGTAGACATCCCAGGGCGGTAGGCTGTCGAACCGCACCTCGCCGCGGCCATCGTCGGCGTAGGAGTCGATGTAGGCCAGCAGGTACCCGGCGCCGGTGACGAACATGTCCTGGACCGAGGTCTTCCACTGCACGTCGCCCGAACTCTTGTCCCAGACATAGGCGGCAACGTCGCTCCACATCGAGGCGATCTGAACGTCGTTGTCCTCGCGCCCCATGTAGCGGAAGGTCGGCCGCTTCGCCGTGACGATGGCCACTTCCTGCATGATCACCGGGTGAGTGCGGTTGACCACGATCGGCGCCATGCCCCGGTCGCGAAGCTGCCGCAACTCGGCGGTGGTCCACTGCCGGCCGAAGAAGAAGTCCTCGTCGTGGGAGGCTTCCTTGGCCCAGTCCGAGCGCTGGGCGTCGTAGTCGCGCCACAGATGCCAGATGCGCTCCGCCTCACTGCCCCACATCACAAGACCGTCCACGCCAGCTCCTCCTGGTATGCGCGGTCGATGCGAGCGCCGGCCTTGAAGGGCTTGAGGGTGGGCGGAGTCAGGGCCTGGAAGGCGGACCAGAAGGCGTCCAGGGTGTCGTCGTGGGCTGCGCCCGGCCAGGCCAGCAGCTCGGCTTCCAGGTCCTCGGACGCCGGGTGGTGGAAGACCCTGCCCGCCGCGTAGAGCGGTTGCAAGGACATGATCCGGGCGTCCTTGGAGGTACGAGGGTTCTTCTCGTGGACGCCGAAATACCGGCCGCAGTCCTCCATCTTCTTGCGAAACTCGTTGGCCACGGCCTGCTGGAACTGGACGGTCTCGAAGACCACGTCCTTGGCGGCGCAGGCGGTCGCCACTTCGAGCACGGCGCGGACGATCGCGTTGATGTCGCTGCTCTTGAACCGCCGAAACGGGAGCTGGAAGATGTTCTTGTCCTGGTCCATCGCCAGGGGCATCACGACCGTGTAGTCGGCCCGGTGGGACTCGCTGATCGCGAGGTCAACGCCCACCGCCACGTTCACGGGCACATAGAAGCCCCGCTCCCACCACGAGGGGCTGGCCGGGTGCGCGGCCAGGCGCAGGCACGGCTGGATGCCGTCGACCAGGTCGAGTTCGCCACTCCACTTGCGCATGTAGCTGGGCCGGAATGCCTGATTCTCCACGTCGATCGGGAGATTCATGTATTCCTGGTAGAAGGCGGCGAGCTGCCCGCGGGCCTCGTACGAGGCCTTGATCCGCATGAGGCGTTCGATGGAGAATCGCTCGGGCCACAGCGGACGGCCGCTCATGATGGCCTGGTAGAAGTGGGTCTTCCAGGTCGGATCCTTGCGGATCTGCGACAGGTAGGCGCGCTGGCTGATGATCGTGCCGATGGCGATTAACCGGCCATGGTCGGCGAGCGACGGCTCCACCGCCTTGGTGATCCACGAGATGTTCTTGTCGATCGCCTCAGGCGTGTTCGAGTTGGTCTCGGACTCGAAGTCGTCGAGGATGATGATGTTGGGCCGGGTGATCGAGTCGCGGCCCGAGAGCATACCGCGGATCCGCTGGCCGGTCCCCTTGGCGACGATGCGCACGCCGTTGGAGGTGACGATCTCCTCGTTCGTCCACTTGGAGCCCTCCAGCGAGCCGAAGACATCGAGGATCGCCGGGTTCTCGGTCAGGTTGTGCTGGATGATGCCCAGGAAGTTCATGGCCTGGGCCTGGCTCTCGGAGATCTCGATGATGAACAAGTCGGCGCCTTGCGGCTTGTAGACCGTCTCGTGCATCGGAAACAGGACAGACGTGCAGGTGGACTTCGAGTGGCCGCGAGGGGCGATGATCCCCAGGCGCTCGATGCTGCGGTCTTCGAGGTCGCGGTAGATGTTGCGGTGGAAGGCGGGCGTGGCCGCATTGACGGCGTTCGGCATGAAGACCTTGCCGAACGCCTCGATGTTGCCTCGGGTCAGGGCGATGATGCGGTCGTGATCCGAACCGAACTGCAACTACCGGCTATTGCCTAGCACAGCCTCCCGGCTGGGTTTCTCCCGCGCCACCTCGATTTCGAGGTCGCGAACCTTCGCTTCCAGGTCGCCGACCCGGCGTTCTAGCTGACGGGTCTTCTCGTCGAGCTGCAGGACGGTTTCCGCCGTCTCGACCAGGTCGGCGACCCGGCTGGCCATCTGCTCCACGCGGATGGTAGTCTCGGTGGTGGCGCGGATCGCCGCAGCCGAGCGATCCTGCCATTGGATCGTGAGCGTGGCAACCGCCACCAGGGTGCCAATGGCGGTGCACAGCATCGTGATATCGAACGCGGCGCGACGGCCCTGCATAACCCTCCCAGGTTAACGAACGTCGATCTCGTGGCCGGTCATGCCCCAGTCCCAGAGTTGGGTACCGCCGGACGCTGCGGACCAGGCGGTGAACCTCAGGATGCAGTCCCTGGCCGGAGCGCTGGCGCAGGTGCCGTAGACGCCGGGTGTGAACGCGAGCCGCCAGGTATGGGTCACGGGCGTGGTGACGCTCACCGCCTGGCGCGACTTGGCGGTCGCGTCCGTACAGGCGAGCCAGGTCTGCCCGTTGTCCCAGGACACCTGGCAGGCGACGTACCGGCTCGTGGTGGCCGACGCCAGGGTAAACTGGACCGTTGCCGCCGCGAACGAGCTGCACGAGGCAGCGTCGAGCGCTTCGGCGATGACCACCATACCGCCGCCGCCCTGGATGAGCGGGTCGAAGATCGACTTGACCTGCCGCGGCCAGCCGCCGCCGCGGTACATGGTGTCGGGCAAGGCGCTCGCCGGGTTCTTGATCGCGATGTACTGGAACGGCCCCCCTGGGTTGGCGGCATGGCCGCTGGAGCCCGGCGGCCGGTGCACCAGCACGGCGTTGTCGTTGAACTTGATCTTGACGACACCGAAGTCGAAGGTGCGCGACCACACCCCGCCGCTTTCGCTCGGCTGAGCGGTCGCGCCGCCCAACTCCCGCAAGCGGTTCATGGGGTTCGTGAAGTACTTCGGCTCGTCCACGTAGTCAGTGCAGGCACCCGGGTTCCAGTACGGGCCGGCGCCTGCGATGGCGCCGTCGCAGAACAGCGCCATGAACGAGAGGTATGGCCAGTTCGCGCGCATCTTGTTCCAGAGGATCACGTAGCCGCCGCTTGCGGTGCGGCGATTGCCGACGCGCGGCGGATCGTGCGACCCGGTGAGCCACTGCCGGTACGAGTCGAACCCCATTTCGCTGTAGCCGTCGATGAGGAAGGCCTTCTGGACGTAGTCCGACCCTTCCGCGCCGCTGCCACCCCACGCGAACGGGAAGTGCTCGACGATGGGGAAGCTGTACTGCGAGATGGAATGGGAGCCGTTGGCCAGGACGGCCGCGGCATCGAGCGGACCCCAGGGACACCCGGCGTTGAACGGGATGATGAAGTCCTTTCCCATGAGGCGGCGCATCTCGGCCGCGAACCTGCCCCAGTTGGTATAGGTCGCCAGCCGCTCGTCAGGATCGCCGTTGCCCCACAACCCGTCGCGGTCCCCGTCCAGGTGGTATCCCGCTCCCGCCGGCAGCCACCAGGTGCCGCTGGTCGGGTAGTCGAGCCAGTCCCAGAAGATCCCGTCTGGGGTGAAGGCGTGGGGCAAGGCGAAGTAGCCGGCGTACGCCCGCGCCAACAGCGCCGGCACCTCGGGGTCCGCCCAGTTGATGACGTACTTGTAGTTGCCGTCCCAGTTGCCGACCGCGGTATCGCCGTATGCCGCCCAGTAGCTGGGGTTGGTGAACTGGGTCGTGGGCGTCAAGAACGTGATGTGGTCGGGCCACAACACGTCGTAGACCATGCGCCCGACGAGGTGCCCGGCATCGTTCGGAGGTCGGCGCGGGTGAACACCGTTCCCATAATCGTGGATGAGGTTGAGCGGGTACCCGCCGATAAACTTCGGGTGGACGGGCCTGGCCCGCATGTTCGCCACGATCTGCCCCCACACCGTCGTGTTCAAGTCGGTGAAGTGGACGTAGTCCCACCCGGTCGCGAACGAGTCGCGCCATGCCTCGGCCGCCGGAGTCTGCGCGTCCCACTGGCCGGTCACCCCGCCCACGATCACCGCGCTGTTCATCGACCAGTGAACCGGCGCGAAGCAGGTCATGTAGGTGTGCCGCCCGTCCAGCCTGCCCGGCCACTTCGGGCTGCGCGCCGAGGCGGCGGCGACCGCGACGCGGCGCTCCCGTGGGGTCTCCGCTGCGACGACCTGGAGCACGGCGGCCACCAGGATCACGATGACGAGGCCGGCGATCGTCCAGGCGTTGATGTCGTGTCTGCATCCCCTCATCAGTACTCCGCCTGCACGTTCAGCTTCACGGTCCCGCCGCCCGCCGGCCCGTAGATTTCGAGCGCGATCAGGGGTCCGGCGAGCATCAGCGGCACGCCGGCCGGATCGTAGCGCAGATACTTGTTCACCTTGCCGTTGTACGTAACCGGCATGGCTGTCTGCCCGGCCAGCAGGAACAGGAAGTCCTGAGGCGAGACTGCTACGACGCGCACCGAGTCGTTGGCCGTCACGGTGACGAACTTCGCCAGTTCGGTCCCGCCCGTGCGGGTCGACGCAGTCAGCAGGACGCGGTAAGGCGTCGTGTTGTTCGCGAAGGTGTGAAAAACCTCGAGCCCGCGAGGGCCGGGGCCCGCGGCGAGCGCGGACCCGACTCCCACGAGGATGGCGGCGATCAGGAGGAGGATCCTCATCGCGCCACCTCCGGCTTACCGCGCCGGGTGGCGTAGCGGACGATGGCCGTCTCAACGTCCTCGGCCAGACCCTCGGGCGTGGTCCAGCCGACGCTGTTGAGATGGCGCACGGCGAAGCCGATCATCAGGTCGATCATCGGCCCGTCGAACGGCTCGGCGTACCACGGCAGGCGGATGGCGCGGTCCAGTGCCTCCTTGGCGGCGCGGTGCTTCTCCTGGCTGGTGAGCGACAGCCCGCCCACGACCACGGCCTCCAGCGTGTTGCAGACCGCGCAGGTGAGGTCCCAGACCAGGTCGGCGTTGTGGCTCACCTCGGCGAACACGCCGACATAGGCGTCCTGGTCCTCGTCGAACGGGTTCCAGTCGAACTCGTCCTTCAGCCGCTCCAGCTTCTCGACGATGTGGGGGATCTCCAGGAAGTCCTCCAGGAAATCCGCGATCTCCTTGTAATCGAACTCGACCTTCATCACTCCTCCGGCTGTGCCCAGTAACGGGCGCCCTTCGCACTTTCGACCGTCGCCGCGGACCACGCCTCGGCGAGGGTCGTCTCCGTGACAATCGTGCCTTTGGCCTGCGCCAGGGTCATGAGCCTGGCCACGGGCAGGCCGCTGTCGGTGTAGCCGACGACCACCAGCACGAAGCGATCGTCTTCACAGGCCACCGGAGATCTCCTCCAGGGTGACCTCGAACGAGGCATCTTCGACGCTCCCTGGTGCGGGCACGGGGATCTCCTCGGCGATCCCCGCCGGCATCTCCACAGCCAGTTCCGGCTCCGCCGCGAACACGGGAGCGTCCAGTCTTTCGCGAGCCGCCGCCTCGGCCGCCGCGAGTCGGCCCGCCGGGATCCCCGTGAACCTGAGCGTCTTGGTCTCTTTCACCTTTCCGATCATCCCGCGCATCACGGCCAGCTCCTTGAGCGCCGAGACGCGGGCGTTGACTGCCTTCTCGCCGGTGTCCATGGCAATCTCCATGAACTGCGTCAGGATCCACTCCTGGGTCATCCCGAGCTGGTCCATGAGGTCGCCGAGTTCCTGCGCCACGACTTGCCTGACCTCCTCTCTCTTGAGCAGCCACTTCGCGCGCCGTTCGGCGTACCTGCGGGTCGCCCTGGGGAACGACGCCTGGTAGGCGTCGGCCGGCGGCATTCCCCTGGCGACGAGCTTCCCGAACCTCTCGACCGACTTGGTCACCTTCTTGTGTAGCCCCTCGGGCCGCTTGCCGTTGAAGGTGTACCGACTCGCCCGGTCGGCGGTGTCCAGCCGCTCGGCCTGGAGCGCCCGGAACGTCCCCGTGCAGGTCCTCACCCACTTGGTGCCGTCGCCGAGCCTGCCGGCTTTGAGCACCTGGACCACGAACCCGTCATCGGTCGCGACCCACTGTGTCACGTCGCCGGCTCGCCAGTTGGCAACCACCGGCAGGCCGAGGTCGCCGGCCTCCTCGGGTGTGAGGACACGGTGGGATTCGTCGCCGCCGCGTGCCCGGTAGTTGACCGTGCGCACCGCTACGTGATCGTCGGGTACTGCCGGTCGGGCAGGTCGCCGGTGTACTCCTCACCCTGCGGCAAGGCCTGGGTGAAGACGAGCGTGCGTCCGCCGGCAAACTGCGCCTGGTTGAACGAAATGCCGGTCTCCAGAAGCGGATAGGTCAGGCCGTTCACGACGTAGTTCTCGAAGTCGATCGTGGCCGTGGCCAGCGCGTGCCCCGAGTAGTAGGTGTAGAGATCGGCCGAGAACTCCGCGTCAGCCTGGGCAGCCACGTCGAACCAATCCAGCGCCGCTGGCCCGGTGTTCTTGTACGCGATTCTCAGTCGCGTCGGCACGTCCTCAGGGTCGAAGGCCGTGAAGACCTGGAGCGCGAGGTAGGGCACGCCGAACACGTTGACGCCATTCTGCCCCCGGATGAGGATCTGGTTCCACCGCGGCGTGAAGGGCGGCAGGACTTCGGCGGGGTGACCGGCGGCAAGCTTCTGGTGCCGCAGCAGGTCGTTAGCTCTTACCTTGTGCATGTCCTCCTAGTTCAGGTCAACCCCACTGGGGGGGCACTGGTGACGTTCCCGTGGCTGGTGACTCGCCCCCTCCAGCCCCGAGCACGTTTACTTATAGATGTTATTGTTAGTTCTCAATATCACACGAGTAAGCCTCAAGGCCTCCCCGCCCACCCGTCATTCTCACTACTTTGCCGAGTTTGTGCCACAGCAAAAGTTTGTCAAGTGGCAGTCTCCGTAAGTCGCGATTTTTTGGGGAAAACGCGTCGCGAGCCTACTATCGAGCAGTCCTATACCACCTCGCGCGCCCAGCCTTTCTATCTTGTTGCCGCTTGGCATCCATTGAAACAGGCAGCCTTCGCTTCTAATTAATGGCCTTCTGCTTCCGCATATCATAAATCCTCTTTAGTATAGGATAGACTCGATTAAAACTCCCGATAGTAGCCGAGGGACTCGGGTATGTCGGTAGAACTCTGTTAACATGAGTGTGTGCCGCTCCGTTTCTATGCCCTGTGTATGTATTCAACTCCGAATCGAGTATGTTCAAATCTCCACTTACGTCCAAGACCGTATGTATTCGCTCATATCGCACCAAGCCCAACACCTCAACAAGTAGAGGACAAAAGTGCTTGGCATATTGAAATCCGTAAGTAAGTTTGATTTTCCTATCCAATATATCCCGTATATGCGATGTCTTAATCCGACCCTTCGCAAAAGCACGGACAATATCGTCCATCGTTTCCTCTATCCACCCACAATACTCTATTGTAGCCAATTTGGAAAAGTACACAGCCATAGTAGGATCTGATGCAGAGATCGCACTACTATATTCCCTGTCAAGTCGGCACAAGCACCTGTATATATACTTCTTAGTTACCATCACAGTACCCGCGAGCGATTTCAATTGCTCGATCGAGTCGCCCCTGCACCTTATCGGTATGCGACAATCCCTCCTTCAGATTCGCCACCGAAAAGCGATCGTCTTTTCGAATATCATCAAACAACTGTGACAAATCTTGTTTCGCAGCGGCCTCTAGGCATGCGATATTTCGCAATACTCCGACAAAGAGCGCTTCGATTGTTGTGCGACTGATTTGCGGTAGCCGCTTCTTTGACAATACCCTATGGTATATCAGGTCGATTACGCGTTCGAAAATTACTTTTCGTGAATCTACGTATGCTTCGTCCGCGTCTTTCTGCTCCTCCATGTAGTCATTTAAAAATTTGGAAAGTTTACCATTATAGTTCGTGTACCTAGATTCCATCGCAAACACCCTGAGGATAAATTCCTCATATTGATATCGATAGCTTTCATCGGCCTCCAGTCCGAAGATACGTCGAAATTTTGCGTTCTTCGCAAGGTCTTTTAGTGCGTCGTTAAACCGGCCTTGATAGATGCAATTACGTATCTCCTGGTTACTAAGTCTATTGCCTCCGGTGTTCAAGCGGTGAAATATCGTAAACAAGTACTCCATGTGACTCTTCTTTTTGTAGTCACAACGGAGTACTGTAATCGGGATTGTTAGGTTCTCGACACGATCATAAATGTCGGCGTTTTTCTCTTTGATCGACTTCGCCGTCCTACCTGTTATTCGCGGGTCGATATCCATGAGCCGAGAAAGCTTGTAATCTTCGTCGTTAAGAAAGCAGATGATTGACCAAATTCGCTGCAAGCCGTCGATCATGAGCCTCCTTCCCGTATTGTAGTCCAACGATATACACATGCTCGGAATTGGCAGTTGCTTCACAAGTGAGTCGATAAACCGTGTTTGCGCTGTCTTCGGCCAGACAACGTCTCTCTGAAACTCTGGTTTAATCTCAAGTTGGCCCGCCTTGTACATCCTTAGCAGATCAGCACAGGAACGTAATTCATTGAATGCAACTATATCATTCGGTGGTGTTTCATCGTAATCGTCTGAATCTAGTGACGCCTTTTCCGCGTCATCAATGTCCTTATCGTACTCTCGCGGTTGTGCCATTATGCCTTCTCCCTAGAGACACTATCCCTGTGTTGTACTCTCAGCGGCCACGATCTACTTCACTGGCAGCGCACTATCTAGTGCACCAATTACAGCTTCGAATCTATTAAAGGTATCCGCAGATAGCGCTTGTAATATCTGTACTTGATTCTGAAGAAAATGTGCAGCAACTCTTCCGTGGTCAAATTCCCGACCATACTTGCGCGCTATCCGTTTTACTATCCTGTCGTCCCCTTGCAGGTCCTTCAGTTTGTATGCCTTGCCGAAGACTTCATTAAATAGACTCAGATACTCCATCGGCTCAAATAGGTCTTCTATATCAGCTCCAGCGACATTCGCGAATCTCTCGATACTCAGCACTCTACTTGCACTCAACTTCCCCGAGGCAATTGCATTATCGATCTTCTGCCGTGGCGCTTTCCCGTCGAGCAATACAACTACGTCGAGTTGCCCCCCAAGTAGCGCGAGAAAAGTAGGAATGTTGGTGGCACCACCAGCCGGCAGCAACCTCGCGCTCGATGGTAGTGTCTTTCTCTTTTTTCCACCCAAGTAACTCGACATGACACTCAAGTAGACGACATCGGACGTCCCCTCTAGAAGAATATTATGGTTCCCAATGAAAAGGTTTTGAGCTATGTCATAGCCTAGAGCCGCCTGCAAAGGGAATAGTGTATCAGGGTCAGATGCGATCCCTGCATCATTCGTCACGACGGAGCCTGATTCTGGCCCTCGGTCTTCGACAATTCTCGCCCTGTGGAGAGATTCGGTCCGCACCATAAATGGTGAGTGAGTTGTATAGATGACCTGCCGTCCCGATGTCAGATGCGTATCGATGGCGTCGAGAAGGTCTTTCTGCGCCCGTGCGTGAAGGCTGAGACCTGGTTCATCGAGTAGAAGTACAATATTGTTATCTTTCTCGAATTCCAAAAACGAAGCCACGAATGAAACAAACCACCTAAAGCCGGTTGATCGTCGATCAAGACGGCTACTGAAGTCATGTCTAATGTCCTCGACACGAAATTGCAGGTAGCGCTGAGTCTTTCCCGTCTCAATAATCGACTCTATCTTCACGACTAATTTCAGATGGGGATTCTGCTTCCAATTGGAACGCACTTTCATTGTTAAAAGGCTCGAAATTGCCTCCAGTTCCGCATTTGTTTTTTCAAAGTTTTCATCTGAAATGTTACCCGTATCAATTCTGGCGAGTGTTAGAAAATTGGCCGCTGCTTGAATTGCTTCATCATCGGAGCCGTCACAAACGGCATCTATCACCTCTGCGAGCTTGTAGCGACCAAGAAGTTGAGAATACTGGCTGAAATAGAAAGTTTTCGGGATAAGGGGCCTGAGGATACCGTCTATCGCACTGGTAAGGTTTGGAGAACCGCCGAGGCGCTCCGAAAGTTTCGCCGCAGTTTGTTTTGCTGCTTGAGCTTCAGGTGTTGGTTCGCCGTCGGCGCTAGTTTGATCGGCAATTTGTTTGAGAGATTTAGCGAGATCGGAGCTATTCGCGCACTTTTTCAAGAGTGGCCAAATCAGTTCCGGTGCACAGGTATTTAAAAAGTCTCTTATAAACTCCTTGAATTTTATGGATATCTTAATCTCCAACTGGCCTTCATACTTTCGAAATACAGTTATCTTATCACTGTCGAGCACATCCCCAAATTGCTCTTTTAGGTCATCTACTTCGCCCCGCGAAAGCTGGTATGTGGCGGTAATTGGCACTGCGTTTTGTATTTCGCCGGAGATCTCATGAGCCTTCTTCAACCATCGGGGATACTCTTCGAGTAAATCTAGGCTTACCGGCTTGGCTGGGTTCAGCCGATGGAGGGCTTCAATTATCGCCGATTTCCCTGCCTCGTTCTTTCCGATCAAACAGGTGTTGTCGAGTACGTCTATTTCGCCAGAATCGACGACATTCCGAAACAGCCGGACGCGAAACGATACCAGTCGCATCTTTTTTCTCCATTCGCGCATGCTAGCTGGGGAATAACACAGTTGCTCAGGTTCGGATCACCTGGCTCAATCCCCGCACGACAATACTCTTGCAAAATTCAAGATGTCAACAAGCTTCGGTATAGACGACTTCAAGAGTCGGATTTATTAAGTCCAATTTTTTCGGGAATTTCTGCGGATGTCTTTCACCCCCGGGGGGTACCCTTTCCTCAAGGGTCATCGATTGACTTTTTGTTGTAATTCTTTGGTTTAATTCACTTTACCACGTAACTGGAGGTTCTACCGTGTCCCAGCCTACCCTGGACAATCCTGTCTCTTCGGCTGCTCCCAGCAGCCTAGAGTCCACTGTCGCTACTCTCACCCAGTCTGTCGTTGCCATGCAGCAGCTCATGCAACAGCAGACCAAGGATCTCGATGCCAAGCTCGACGCGTTGGCCAAGTCTGAGATCGCCAACGCTCGCACCGTGAACAAGCTGGAAGATGAAATCACTTCTCAGCTTGTCACTTCCACCAAGGACATCCTGAAGGAAGGGCTCAGCATCAGCGAGTTGCGCTTCCTTCAGGGTCAGAGCAACAAGCGTTACGGCCGTCGTAAGCAGAGCATCATCAGGATTGGTCGGCAGGAGATTCGTGAGGGTGTTCGCCTGTCCGATGACGTCATCGACAAGCTCTAACCCTCGGGGGTTTATCCCCCATTCCTCCAAACGGGTTCCACATCGCTTCAATATGCGATTGCGAGCCCACATTCCCACCTGGGGTATTCGCCAGGTCGCTTCAACGAATTCAGGCGTGGGGAATCAGGGGTTGAACTGAGGCAGGTTGGCCCGACCTGTTCTCAGTACAGCGTACCCGTGTGACGGGATCGTCCCCTGCTCTTCCCCACGTTCGCCATCACCGCGTCTGGGGTTTGCCCCAGTGCGTTCCCGTGCCCAGGAGGCATTGCATGAATGTCCGCTACCCGCTTTCCAAGCGACCACGGGCACGCCGGAAGGATGCCCTGACCCCTGCCGACATGCCACGACTCGCCGACTACGTTCCTACCAACCCGGTCCAGTGGTTCGCCGCCAGTGCCATGGTCGTCCGGGGACCTGCTGACCTGGCTGACCTTCTATCTCCGCTTCGAGGTCTTCCCGTCGAGGAGTTCCGGGCGATCTACCTCAATGCACGACACCGTCCGGTCCTACAGCGGATCATCTCCGTCGGCACCATGGACTCTTGCCTGGTCCATCCTCGCGAGGTGTTCCGTCCGGCCGTGGAATTGGGCTCGGTGGCCGTGATCGTCGCTCACAACCATCCCTCGGGCCTCTCACGGCCTAGTGGCGACGACTTGGAGCTGACCCGCAGGCTAGCCCGTGTTGGAAAGCTGGTGGGGATCGAGCTCCTGGATCACCTGGTCGTCGGAGATGAGGAAATCACCAGCATTCGTGAGTTCGGATGGCCCAACGACGACTGACCTCTGACGCATTTTCTTGCCTCACTCGCCTCTGCCTTAACCTCGACTACATCGCCTTTCTCGTGGTTCTGAAGGAGACCGCCATGAAGATCACCGTCCACGTCGAGGGCATCGACGAACTCAAGAACGGTTCGCGTACCCGTGTGCATGAGGCCGTGAAGGTCCTGCACGCCGAGATGAACGAGCACCGCCTGGCCATCCTCGAAGGTGTCCGCACGGACGGCCAACACATCGACACCATACGCGACCAGTACGTCGAGGCCGCCGATGCCACCACGGCATTGGATCGCCTCCGCTTGGCGTTCGACCCCCCCAACAACCCGACATGAGAAAGCTTCTACGGGGGCTGCTGCTTGCGGCCTCCTTCCTCTCGTTCAAGGCCGAGTGGTGACGCATTTCCTTGCGTCGCTCGCCATGGTGAGAAGATCAACCCGTCGAATCGTGTGATTGCATCATCCAGGAGGACGCCGTGAAGAAGCCGCTGCCATCGAGCCGCGCTGCCCGCGTGGATCTGTTCCGCGAGGCGCTGCAAGCCAGGAAGCTGAGGGTCACCAAGGTCAAGCTGGCCGTGGCCCGAGCCGTCCTGTTCGCGAACGAGCCCTTGACCACCGAGGAAATCCGCATCCGCGCCGGCCGTGCCCTGGAGCCCGGTTACAAGGTCTCCCAGCCGAGCGTCTGCCGCATCGTGCGGATTCTCGAAGGCGAGGGTCTGATCAAGGTGCTGCACCAGACGCCCACCTACGCCCCCATGGACTGACACAACTTGGCCGACTGCGGTTCTCGTGAGCACTACGCAACCAAGCGAGGCACAAGCCACGGTCCACGCGGTCGGCCAAATTCCCTGCGAGGAATCGTATGACCATCGTCGTGATCGACAAGGCCCCCGACCTCAAGGGCCGGCAGCGCATCACCTGGAGCCGCATGAAGAAGGAAACGGTGGCGGCAGCCATCCAGGTCCATGGCTGCTACTGCGTCTCCGACAATGCTCGGCTGCGTCTGATGGACCTCACGCACCAGTACATCCCGCTCGTCCAGACCGTGCAGGCCAGAGAGGGCGACACCGTGATCGCGCCCTTTCGCGATGACCTGGACAACCTCGCCGTCGGTACCGTGCTCTCGGGCACGATCCGGCTCCAGTGAGGGGCGCCATGGATGTCCTGCGTCTCCAGCTACTTGTCGCCAGGATCGCTCGGTCGCAGCTCGAGGATCGCATCAAGCTCGCCCACGGCGCCGACCTGGTGGCCCTGCAGAGCGAATGGCATTTCCACACCGACGTGATCGCCGACTGTGAGGCTCGCCTCGCCGCGGTGACCCAGAAGGGATAGACATGGCCGAGGAATTCACCAAGAAGCGGACCTACGTGATCCGCCCAGTCGAGGACGACGACAACCCGCCTCGGCTCTACTCCACCTTCCAGTGCAAGGAACTGCCGGGACGGTTCGCGTCCATCCTCGGCAAGAAGATCCGCTCGTGGCTCCTGCTCGGGGGCCACTACCTGATCGTCGATGGCGGCAGCGTCTTCGAACTGTACGTCCGCGATGATGGAAGTCAGGAGCTTTACGCCCCGGACTTCATTCCCAAGTGGCTGACCACTATCACCACGGTCAGCAACCCCAAGGAGGTTGTTTCGTGCTGAGTACCCGAACGCCGGAGTGGATCGCGTGATCCAGTTCCTCATCGAGGGGGCCGTCAACCGCAAGGCGGCCTCCTCCTCCATTTCCACGGTCCTGGACCAGGTGTTCACGCGCCTGTCTAAGGATCTACGTGTGCCGTACGACCGCCTGGTTTCCTCCCTGCCGGAGGAGTTCCGCGGCCGGCCGCTCGGATTCCATGCCTCCCGTAGTGGCGCCTGTTACCGCCAGGTCATCACCGAGGTAGCGAACCGTGGCTTCATGGCCGTCATCGAGGACGCGGAGCGTGACCGTATCCTGACCCTCGGCAACGTGCTGCACGAATGGCTCGAAGACGCCATGGCGCACGAGACGTGGCGCAACTCCCAGTTCCTGAACCTGCGGCCGATGTCCCTGTCCTGCTTCGACAATGGCCGCCACCGGGTGATCGGCACGCCCGACGTGGTACTGCTGGACCTGGAGACGCTACTGATCCACGTGATCGACTTCAAGAGCGCCAAGGAGAAGGCGTTCGAGATGCGGATCAAGGACGGCGTGCCCAACCAGGGCAACAAGCTCCAGGTCGGCACCTACATGGCGGGCATGAGCGCCCGGCTGCGTGATTCGGGACTGGGCAGGGCACTGGCGTACCTGCGGTTCCTGATGTCCCGGGCTGGCTCCGACCTCAGCCTGGATCCCGACACCGCGCCGCCGATGAAGCTGCGCTTTCGCGGCCATGTGTGCTACGTGAACAAGGCGGACTTGACGCCCCTGAATTTCGAGGCCGGCGGCCACGAGATCATCAGCGAGGCGGCCAGCTACTGGTCCCAGGTCTACCGCCTGTTCGACGAAGCCCGCCGGATCGGCAAGGCGCCGCGGCCCATCCCGCTCGAAGGATGGCAATGTGGCTATTGCTCGCTCTACCCGTCGACTCACCTCAAGAGCATGCCGGCCAAGAAGAAGTACGCCAGCGAGGCGTGCGCCCAGACGCCCGATGCCGTGCTGCTCGGGTACGCGGAGGAGGGCTCCCTCGGCGTGGATCTCACCCAACTTGAGGTGAATGAGCCGGTGGGAGTCTCGACGTGATCGCCAACCTGCCCCCCGGTGTGACTGAGGCCATGATCCCCGGCAACGGACTGCGGGACATGGCAATCGATCGCTGGATCAGCGAGCACTACAACGACCAGGTCCTGTTCCTCGAATTCCTGGATCGGTACGGGTTCGGTCCCGTGCTGCGCCGGTATCTCGAAGTCTCCAAGCAGGACGTGGACCGTGTGCTCGAAGCCGAGCCGTTCGGGTTGCGCGGCCACTGGGACGAGTTCCTGGCCGAGAAGGCCGCGGACTACCTGGACGCTCAGCCCTACGACCGCAAGGAGGACGCCGAGTGAACGGTATCACCAAGGAGCAGTTCATCGAGGGCCTCTCGATCAACTGCAACGGCAACACCGAGCAGAAGGGCGACCTGACCTACCTGTCCTGGGTGTTCGCCGAGGCCGAGTGCCGCAAGCTGTACCCCAATGCCCGGTTCGAGGCGACGAAGTTCGTGGACCATGGAGTCGTCGCCGGATGGGACGCCGCCGCGATCCACGCCCTCGCCGAGAACGAAGCGCTACCCATGGTCCCGTACCTCTTCGTGCCCGAGAAGGGCTACCTGATCCACGTGATTGGGTGGCTCGAACCTGGGTTCGAGAGCGCGGAGTTGTGGTTTCCCATCCTGCTGCACGGCAAGAAGGAACAGCCCAAGCCGCACATGAATCCCACCGTTTTCGACGTGAACACGGCCATCATGCGGGCCAAGACCAAGCTGATCAGCATGATGACCGGCATCGGCCTGTACATCTACGCCGGTGAGGATCTGCCCGACAACCTGGTCGACAGCTCCACCATCGCCGACGAAGCGACCGTGGCCGAGTTCCTGAAGCTGATCGACCACCCGGACATGAACGACGAGAAGGTGAAGGACGGGAAAACCCGCGGCGAGCTGATCAGGGCGAAGTACGACCAGATCGGCTGGGACAAGGCCGAGATGAAGAAGGACACCGAGAAGGTGACCAGGTTCATCAAGGCCCGGCTCAGCAACGCGGACAGCAGGGTCGCGGTCGGTGCGTCGTGACCACCCTCTTGGACAAACCCACCGCCCTGGAGAACGCGATCATCACCATCCTGGTCTCCATGGGTTTGGAGCAGGTGTCCAGCCTCGACATCCAGGGGCTGGTCACCACCGCACTTGCCGCCCGCTTTCCACAGCTCAGGGCCACCCCTGAGACCGTGGCCAGAACCTGGCGCAAGATGAAGCAGACCGATCGGCAGCTCATCGACACGGAGGTCGTCGACAGGATTCCCGTCAAGCGAGGCAAGCCGGTCTATGTGTGGAAGATCCACCGCGTACGCGTGGACGATACCTGGCGACCGCTCACGGGCGCCTTCAACGTCAACTAGGAGAACCGAATCGTGCCCGTCTACATGCAGAACGACCCGACCAAGGAGTTCCAGGCGCCGACGCTCCTGCCCAAGGACATCGACGTCTATGGCGTGATCGAGAAGTGCGACACCAAGCCCCTGACGTTCAAGAAGGGAGCCAACGCTGGCCGCACCGCCACCGTGTTCGACGTGACGTTCCGCGTCCTGGGCGGCGAGTACGCGGGTTCCCGCGTTTTCGACTCCCTGTTCATGAACGTGGAAATCTACGAGGACATGGGGCAGTACACGTCCCACCAGTTCGGCGACTGCCGCAAGTTCTTCGCCCTGCTGAGGGCCATCGGCGCCATCCACGTCCCCGAAGGCATGGACACTCCCGTCTACACCCTGCCCTGCAACAAGGTCGAACTCGAACAGCTCCTCGGCGGCACCGGCCCTTATGCCAAGGGTCTGCCCGTGATTGGCACGCTGCTGGGGATCAAGACTGGCCACCGCGACAAGCCGAAGTGGGAGAACGGCGGCCCGGTGAAGGGCCCCGACGGCAAGGACGTGCTGGATACCGTGACCACCATCGCGGACATCTTCTTCCCGTCCGAGAACATGCTGTCGGAGCTGGATGAGGCGCTGCACAACTGGCAAGACAGCCGGGGCAACTCTCAGCCCGCCGCAAAGCCCGTCGAGGACGACGACATCCCGTTCTAGCCCGCGATGAACGAGGGGTCGCGTAGTACCGCATACCGAGGCGCAAGCCAACCCTCGGTGCGGGTACGCGACCCCCACGCCTGTGAACCTAAGGAGCCATCATGGCCTTTGTCAGCAAGGAAGTCGAAGTCGAGCTCGATGACGACGACATCGAGTCCATCATCAAGGACGACCTGGACGCCACGGACATGGCTGAAATCATACGGAAGTGCTACGACCCGAGCGAGATCGTCGTCATCGTTCGCGCCGTCATGCCCCGCATGGACACCACCAACGCACTGGAAGTGATCCGGGCGCTCGTCGCCGAGGATTGAGAGAAAGGACACCAGTGGAATCCATCATCGCCGAAGCGCTGGTCATCACCGACCCCGACGGCCAGGCCCGCTTGACCGCCAAGGAGATCGAGGAGCAGGCCAAGCGTCGCGCCGGCCAGCGGACCAGCATCATGCTGCATGCCGGTGGCTACCCCGTGCAGGCCGACGACCTGCGCGGCTTTCCGGCCCCGCGAGGGATCTTCTCCCAGAAGTATGAGCCCTACGAGCACTACCTGCTCGTGGAGGATGTCGAGCACCAGATCCGTACCGTGTTCGGACGGGATGTCGTGTTCGCGCGGGAGTTCGCCCTCAAGGACACCGGCTACACCATGTATGACCTCGTCGAGCAGCCCGACGGCTCGACCGTGCGCAACAAGCGGGACCGTATCCCGATTCCCGGCGGGCAGTTCTTCGGCCTCCTGAAGCTCGACCTGGGTTTCCAGTGGGAGGGCGATCTGCAGGTCCCGGTGATGGCGCTGCGCAACAGCTACGACGGCTCCATGACGGCGGGCGTGGCCCTGGGCAACAGCGTCTTCATCTGCGACAACTACGCCTTCTCGGGCGAGCACGCCTTCACCCAGCGCCACACCAAGTCCACGGCCATGAACCTGTTCGCCACGGTCCGGCGGATCCTGGAGCGGCTGCCACTACGCCTGAAGATGGACCAGCAGTTCCGCGAACTCTCCAAGTCCCGCCCGGTGGACCTGGACGAGGGGTACGCCGTCCTGGGACAGCTCTACGGCCGCAAGCTACTCAATGCGGTTCAGATGAGCGTGGCGATGACCGAACTGCGCAAGCCCAGCTTCCGTGAGTTCGAGGAGCCCAACGCCTGGAGTCTTTTCAACCACATCACGTTCGCCAAGAAACGCACCACCTTGAAGGACATCGTCGAGGACCTCGAAGGCGTCGATGCGTTCTTCCGCTCCAAGGTGATCGCCGCCGACTGGCGGGTGATCGAAGCCAAGGCCTCCCACGAGTTGGACGAGGAGCGCCGCGCCAAGAGTGCCGCTTACGTCGGCCCTCTGGTTGCGCCCACGGAAGAGATCAACCGCGGCGAGGTATTCGTCGAGAACCCCGTACCCGTGGCGGTCGGCGGCATCGACGACGACCTCGGCGAGGTCGACGAACACTTCGGCCCCTGGTACGAGGAGTAGAGAAACCATGAAGCGGACCTTCACGCTCACCGTGACAATCAAGGATCCTGAGTCCTACGCCACCCGTTCCTTGTCCGAGGCGGAACTCGCGATCACGGCCACGGGCGAGTCGGCCAAGGACGTGTATCAGACGCTCGACCCGGCGGTGATGAACCTGCCCGCGCTCGAAGAGATGATGCACGCCCTGTTCGGCGCAGCCAGGCGCAAGGATGGTGCCTGCGCCACGGTCGAAGAGCTGGTCGGCAGCGTCGAGTGATGGGTCGCTGCGCGAAATGTGGGTTTCTCTGCCCACGTTGCGGCGGCGACCGCAGCGACTTCACGCTGAACGCCCTGCCCGAGCGGGTCCGGCACCTGGTCAGGGAGGTGCTCACAGACGTGGACGCCTCCCAGACCGAGCAGGACCGGCTGGTCAGAGCGATCGCCAGCCTGCCGACCGAGCACATCCAGCGGGCGCACAGGATCTGGAAAGCCCAAAGCTGTGCGTCCCGCGGGATGGGTTACGGATATTTCAAGGCGATCTGTTTGCGGTGCGCGAGCGAATCGAGCAAGGACAAGACGCTCGACGACCTGCCGCCGTTGATTACCTGATGGAGGACGATGGACAGCCACCGTCAGCTAGCAACCAGATACCTTGCCGCCCTGATCTACAATCGCGGGGCGAGCAAGCAATTCTGGCTGAACCCCACGTATCTCGACTACCCCGACCAGCGGGCCATCCTCTCCGAGCTGCACGGCATGTGGCAAAACGGCGTGACGATGACCCCTGAACTGATCATGGACCGCCTGCTGCGCAACCAGGTGGTTTCCGAGACCATCGGCGCAGATCGGATCTTCGACTTCGTGTCCAAGTCCGTGAACGCCCAGGTGGAGAAGCACGAACTCCACGACCTGCACAATTCACTCTTGCGCAACTACGTCTACACCAAGGCTCAGGTGATCCTGACCGAACTGGCCGGCAAGCTGGACACACCCGAGGCTCTGGACGAAGCCATGGCAACGATGCGCCGGCTCAAGGCCATGGCGCCCGAGGAGACCGCCAATCTCGCAATGCAGATGCAGGAAGCGTTCGAGGAAGCCGTGGGCGGATCCAAGGGCCTGATCCCCTTCTACATTCCGCCGATCGATCGCCACCTCGGAGGGCTTTCCAGGGCGGAGGTGGCGATCATCGCCGGCCGGCCGGGCCACGGAAAGACCTCGTTCGCCACCCAGCTATCCACCAACTGGCTGGACCATGACCTGCGGGTGTTCATGGTCTCGAAGGAGATGAAGACGTTTCGCCTGCTCCACAAGATGATTTCCCAGAAATCGCACTTCACCTCGCGCCAGCTCCACCGCGGCGAGCTGTCCGAGGAGGAAGCGATCCTCCTGGCCGAGAAGATCAAGGAACTCACCACCCGGTACGAGGACCGGCTGTTCATCCACGACGACATTTACGACGTGGGCAGGATCGAGACGATGGTGGCGAAGTACCGGCCCGACGTCATCGTCGACGATTTCATCCAGCTCACGGCCTGCGACGACGCCAACCTGCGGCTGGAGATCCTGCGGATCATGAAGGCCTACAAGCAGATCGCCAAGGAGTACAACTGCGCGGTCGTGACGCTGTCGCAGCTCAACCGCTCGATCGAATCGAGGGACGACCCTGTCCCCCGGCTTTCGGACCTGGCTGAGAGCGGCGCCATCGAACAGCTCGCCGCGGACGTGCTGTTCGTCTACTACCCCCACAAGGTGAATCTCGACGCGCCGGCCGACCAGGTCACTGTCATCGCCAGCAAGACCCGTTATGGCACTACGGGACGCTTCGTGCTCGGCTTCGACGGTCAACACATGCGCTACCGCGAAGTGCCAATGGCGGTCGCCTGATGGCGAAGAACAGGTACTACGAGAAGATCCAGGCTGTGATCGGCGCTCTCGGCGATCACATCGCATCGGAGCACCGGCTGCTGACGGTGCTGGCGCAACTGCGAGAGCTTCCCGAAGCGGCGGTGGAAGGGCAGGAAGCCCGGGTGAACTACATCCTGCGGTACGCATCCCGCGTCATGCAGATCCCGCCGATGCCCCAGGGAGTGGCCCTTGGCCAAGAAGGGACCGACCAAGACTTGGAAGGAAGTGGAGAGGAGGGCGGCGGAATTCTCTAACCCGGTCGAGGGAAAGCGAACGCCGCTGTCTGGCCAGAATAGTGGCCACGACACCTCATCAGACAGCATCAACATGAATGGCCTCTACCAAGAGGTAAAGCACCGGAAGTCGTTCTCGGTGCTGACGCTGCATCGGCAGACCAAGAAGCAGGCGATGAAGGAACGCAAGATCCCCATCTCAGTCCTGCACGAGGAAGGGATGCACGGCCTGGTCTACCTGATCCATTCGTCCGACCTGGACGATGCGATCATCACGCTGGCCGTGAATCGGGGCGTGCGGATCTTCGCTGACCGCTGTCCGCAGTGTGGCAAGGAGGCCTTCACCGAGGATCGCCACCCGCACGCGGGGCATGAGTACCTGGTGCGCCGGTGCTCCTCGTGCCGGACGGTGATCCCCTACGCTCGCCGCAGCATCGACGAAGGACCGCAGAGCAGTCTCTTTCCGAGGGACAACCGACTACCACTTCACTGACGCATTTTCTTGCGTCGATCGCACACCCTGTATCGTCAACCGTCTCGGAGGCGGGCTGCATCGGGCGGCCCCCTCCGTACCCACGGAGGACGATGCTCAGTTTCCTCGCCAAGAGCGGCGCCGGCTTCGAGTCGCACAACTTCAGGAACGTCCTGGCCGCACTCAACTGGTCGCACCAGCAAGGGCGTGACCTGTTCGAGGACGACGATGACGAACCGAACCTGCTGTACTCGAACTGCTGGGACATGCCGATGCGCCGCGCCGTCTGGCGCACATTGCTGTCGACCCACGGGATGGATCCCTACAACCGCAACCTGCTCCCCCAGGAGCTGAAGGAGGGAACAGTAGGGTCTGACTTCGAGGTTCGGTGATGCCGCGAAGTCGCGATTGGCGGGAGCGGAAATTCGGCAAGCGGCCGGCCGACCTGATCTCCCGCGATGAGCTCCTGCACTACGTGGACATCATGCTGGACTGCGTCGATGAAGTCGGCCCTCCCGAACTCTTCAACGTGTGCATGCTGGTCGCCAGCCATCTCATCGAAACCGAGCTTGCCCACTGGGGCGACAAATAGAAAGGAACCCAATGTCCGGTCGAGTGATCACCCTGAATCCCGCAGCCGGCGCGCAGCAGGAGGAAATGCTGCGCGACGTGGCGCGCCAGGCCTACAAGAACGCCTACGACGAGACCGTGGGCGCCGTGATGGACCTGGTCAAGGGCACGGCTCGCAAGGTCCAGATCGCGCAGTCGATCCTCCTGGCGAAGTGCCCGAGCCTGTTCGACATCGAATGGGACGAGGAGAAGGACGCCGACATCCCCGTCTGCCGGCCGTCGGAGACCTTCGCCCTGGCCGTGGACGGCGCCTTCCGCCTGGCCGAGGTGTTCATCAGCCGGGCCCAGGCCGAGATCGACGCGATGGGTGTCTTGGCGGACGCCCGCCTGGCGCCCGTCGCCGATGGTCTCGCCGGCCAGCAGGAAGGCGTCCAGGAGCCCGCCAGCGAACCGATTGCCGGCTCCGCCACCGCAGCCCCGCAGGGCGACCAGTGAGCCAGTACGCGCACCTGCGGCAGCTCCAGGGGCGTGTCGGCGCCTGGTCTCGCGACAACTTCGGCCAGGAAGAGGTCGATCCCCTGAATTGCTGGCTCGGCATCCAGGAGGAGCTGGCCGAACTGAGCGCCGCCCTGGGCGACGATGACCGCAAGGACGCCATAGCCGACGCCCTGATCTTCCTGTGCGACTACCTGACCCGCACGGGGGAGCACCTGGACCTGCTCGTGGTCCTGGCCGGCGCCAAGCCCGACGGCATCGAGTGCTACAGCCCAGTCTCGATCACGGCCCGCTTGAACCAGGTGCTCGGCATGGGCGCCAAGCACCTGCTCAAGTACCGGCAGGGCATTCGGGGCGACAGCGGCGGACACTGGGCCAAGCATCGCGAGGCCCTCGGCCAGTTCTGGAACGAGTGCGACCGCTACTGCGCCAAGCAGTGGGGCTGCACGGCGTACTGGCTGGCCAACGAGGTGTTCTCGAACGTCGTCTCGAAGCGCAACTGGAAGGCGAACCCGGCAACCGGCGTCGCCACGGCATAGGTCCTCCACGGAGGGTACATGAGCATCGAGGCATTGATCCGCGACATCGACGAGATCCTCAACCAGGAGACCATGGACGAGCTGCTGGGTCCGGCTCCTGCGGTGGAATTCCCGGCCCTCCAGCCCGAGACGAGCGAGCAGACGGACCTGCAACTCGTGCGGATGCTGGCCGGTCACGTCCTGGAACTCGTCGAACGCGAGCGGCGAGAGCACGGCAAGGAAGTCTGTGCTCTCAAGCAGCGGCTCAAGGTGACGCTGCGACGTTTGAACCGAGCCGAGGTGTTCGCCAGCGAACTCGAAAAGGCGCTGGCGGACAAGGAAGCGGTGCGGCTGGCCCGAGAAGAAGCCAACGCCGCCGCATTCACCGAGGCAGCGGAAGAACCCCTGCCTTTCTGAGGTGATCGAGCATGGCCGGCGGCATGATGTTGATGTGCTTCGTGAAGTCGTGTCGCCACGTCTTCCCGGTGGGGGCGGCTGATCCATACCAGGGCAGTCGCTCCCTCGGGCAGGATTACACGGTGATCTGTCCCGAGTGCGGCGCCCAGAACGTCGTCGCCGTGGCAGCCGCCCGATACAAGCGGAGTCTCGGATGAAACGTCGATCGATCCTCGAGCAGTTCGGCCTTCGCGCCACGATGTTCTCGCCCCGCACATGGGACCGCATCAAAGCGCTCGCCGACCACGCCGCCACGCTGGAAGCGGAGCTAAGCACATGCCGTGATGACCGCCTCGTGTTGATGCAGAATTTCGATCTCCTCGCGCGTCGGACGTCACATTGAAGGCGGTTTCGAACTTGGACATTATTCTTGAGATCGTCACATAATTGTTAAATTAACAACGAGTTATCGCTTGATTCCTTTAATGTCGGGCCGATAATTTGCGGTTTCCCCTGGAGGGGCAAAATGGATGGCGAGAGAACGTGTGACCGATGCGGGAAGACCTACATCTTCCCGATGGAAGGAGGGTACCGGTACTGCCGCCAGTGTCGTCGCCTCGTGCGTGTGGAGCAGCGGCGGGAGGCCCGGCGCCTCAAGCGCGAACTTGAGGAAGGGTTGGCCGCATCGCTCCTCTTGCCCGAGTCGAGGATGACCGTCGAAATCTGGTGGCCGTGGGCGTGCGGCGTGTGCGGCCTCAAGCACAAGACAGAAGCGGCGGCAACCCAGTGTTGCGACGCCATCACCATAGAACCGATCCAACCGTTCCATTCCTCGGGGGGTTTCCTGATATGGGCGCAGGAGATCATTTCAGTAGCCGACCTTCACTTGAAACCAACAACTTCCGGCTCACCCCGCACCTCTGGGCGAAGGACCTCTCCTGCCCGTGCTGCGGTCAGTTGAAGGTCGCCGGTGAGCTGATAGTGAAGCTGGAGATCATCGCGGTAGCGATCGGCCGGCCACCGAAGATCCAACTCGGCTACTTGTGCCACTCGATGGCCAGAACATGGTCGCGAACCCACCGAAAGGTGGAACCGACACATACCCGGCGCTCCGGCGTTCGGCGAGTCGAAGCCCGGCTCCCGGTCAGCGGTGTCGAACTCTACAAGGGAACCGCTGTTCTGCTTCGGGATACGTCCGCGGTGATCGACCTCGCGCACCAGCTCGGGTTCGAGTCGCACGTGTTCGATGAGGGGACATTGATCGTGCTACCCGGGCCGGCATCTGTCTACAACTGACCCTGAGCGGGAGGGGCGCCCACCTCCCGCAGACACCTCATGGGCATTCGCCCCGGCCACACTCCCGCTATCGATTGCCTTTTGCCCGGTTGTGAGTTATGCAGAGCACCTGGCAGTTCTTAGCCGAGCTTTCGCCCCCCTTGCTCCACGCCGAGACATGGTCGGCGTCCATCTCATCGATTTTGTAAATTCTGGCTTTGTTCGCATTCTGGCCGACGGCGCACAGCGGGCAGTTGGATTCGCCCCTGGCCTGCGCAACTTTCGTCTGCTTGTTGTACACGACCCGCTTCGTCTTCCCGTCGAACACCCGCACGTCCAGCAGCCTATTATCGGTCGAACCGCCAAGAAGGTATTCGAAAATACCCTTGCGACTCATGACGTAGTCGTCAGCCGCGAGCTTCTGGACTGCGGTCGACATCTTCTTCGGGTCGTAATTCTTGCCGTGGTACGTTTCGTACAGCCTGCCCCACTCCAAACCGCGCATCTCGGGAAGAACATCTGTGAACACCGTGGAAACCCAGTCGATCACGGCATTGAAGTAGGTCTTGAGTTCGTTGACGTTTTTGTCGTGGCGGTGGGCGCTCATGTAGCTGCCGATTTCTCCCTTACTCACCCAGTCTAGCGCTCGTTCCAGAAAGTCTTGCCGGGCGGCGCTTCCTTTGATGTAGGCGCTCCACTTCTGAATATTGGCGTTTTGGCTGTTGCTAAACTCTGCCTTCGCCTTGGTGACGAACGGGCCGGAGTATATAGCATTTAGAAGCTCTTGGTCGTTGAGCGGCACGCCGGCAATGTTGACGGTCTCGAACCACCGCTTGATCTCAGTTTCAGTTCCCTCGCACTCGTAAACCAGCAGCTTGGCTTCCGTAATACGCTTCTGCTGGTCGGCTGGAAGGCTGTCGAAGTTCTGCGGATTGGGGCCGTCCATAACGGCAAACTTGTTCGTGACGAACCGCCCGAAGCTGGTGATGCGTTGCTGGCCGTCGAGCACCTCGAACTTGTCCGCCGCGACCTTGTTGAAGTAGATCACTCCGAGCGGATACCTATTGAGAAGCGAGTGAATGACTGCTTGTTCGCGCTTCCCGCCACCTTCGGCGTAGATGTAGTTTCGCTGATACTCCGGTTGAATGGTGAGCCTCCCGCCGAGGCCGAAGAGGCCCTTGCCTTCGAGTTGGTTGTAAACAAACCCGTCGCAGATATCGGCGACGGTGAGGTCGGTGCGCAAGGTGGTTTTCACTTCTTCCTCCCCTTTGCCGGACGGCGGTGGCGGATGAAAACGCGCTTGTATTGCTGGATGTAGTATTCGCCGTCCACTACGTAATACGTCTGGTCAATTGGGCGTCGGTCGAGCTTGATCGCTACGCCGTCATTGAGCTTGGTCACGTTGCTCTTCTTGCCGGACTTGTCCACTTGGATCTGAGTCTCGTACGTCTTTGTCCGCAAGTGGTAGCTCTTTTCGTATCCCAGAATCGCGAACTGGTCTGGGTTGTACCTGTCAAGGAAGGAGATAGGGACGCCCATCATTCCGTCGTAGTCGCTGGGTATCGCGTCCGTGAATGGCACTTCGATCGCGTCGTAGTTGTCGTACCGCTCGTACGCCCCCTTGCCCTTGATTTCGCGGTGCTTGCTGTATTTAAGGTTTTCCGCCATCGTCATGAGAGGTAGCACCTGGTGTCGGCGGCCGTGATCTAGGTTCGTCCACCACCGGACGCCTTTGACGCGGATGTACTTCACGCCGTCCTCGTCAACACGCCAACCCGCAGCGTCGAGCGGATAGTGTTCCGGAACACGGAATTCGCGGTCGCCGCTATGGATAGTGACGCCCATCCATAGCTTGTCGCTCTCGATGAGCGGAAAAACCTCCTTGTAGGTGATTGCCTGCATGTTCCCGATGATCAGAAACTTCTTTTCGTGCTCCACGAGTTGTGCGACGTACTGGCGAAACAGTGAGAACGGCGGGTTGGTGACGACGATGTCGGCTTCTTTGAGGAACGCGACGCACTCGGAGCTGCGGAAGTCGCCGCCAGGGTATTTGTCCGGGTCGCCTTTGAGGGCGATGCGAGCGGCCTTATTCCGCTTTAGAAACAGCTCGACATCGGTCAGGTTTGCCGCGCCGTCGCCGTCCTCGTCTCTCACGCGGTCGATGATGACAGCCAAGGCCTTGGGCTTGTGCCGCTTGCCGTTGCCCTCGTTGTATTCCGGGAAGAGCGTGCCCTGGCCGGCAATAGGGGAGCCGTCATAGCTAGTGGTGATGAGCTTCTTTAGCCTTAGCTTTTTGAAGTTCGCGGCGAAGTACTTGAAGAAGTTGCTCTCGAAGGGGTCATCGCAGTTGCAGTAGACGATCTTGCCGCGAAAAGTGTCGGGATCGAACTCGAGGTACGCCTCGACCTCCTTCTGGATGTCGACATACTGGGTGTAGAACTCGTCCTGCTTGGCTGCCTTGGCGGCGCTCAGGCTTCGATTCGAGGTCTTGCTTTCCGCCTTCGTTGACGCTTCGCCGGGCGGTCTGAGCCGTTTGCGCGACACCTTCTTGGCCATGGATCTATTCCTACTCCACCATAGGTCGCCGAAAAAACTGCTAGGCCGCAACAAAGCGATAAAGGAAGACCTAGCCCCCGATGATTTTGGACGATCCAATACAAAAGGTCAACGTACCAAAACCAAATTGAAGGCGAATATGCAGCGGTTTACGGAGACTTGGTCCGGCAGAAAACTGTGCAGTTTTGGCGTTCACACCTAGTGTGTTCAGTCGACATCTTCGCCTATCGGTGACGGGTCTAAGTGAATAAAAATATTACAAAGAATTAAGTGTGCACGCAGCTATTGCAGACCGATGTATAACGTTAAGTCGTTATTCTGACTTTAGTTGAGACTAATTGCTGGATTCTAAATTTGATGATATATCTGATTAAGAGTCACTTGCTCTACCAGTTGAGCTAGCGGCGCACCGAGCTTGTGGCCGGGGCGGGGCACGTCTATCCTGTGCCGACCTCGGCGGGGGCTCAAGTTAGCGCCCACGTATTTCCATGTCAAGCCGTCGTGAGGGCGAACCTTGGTCAGTCTTCGCACCCGACGCCTGCGGGCCCGCAAGGTCCTCGAGATCCTGCGCCGCGAGTTTCCCGCCAGCACCTGCAGCCTCGAGCACGCCGACGCCTGGCAACTGCTGGTGGCGACCATCCTGAGCGCCCAGTGCACCGATGCGCGGGTCAACCAGGTCACGCCCCCCCTGTTCGCGCGATTCCCCGGGCCTGCGGACATCGCCGGCGCAGACCCGCGGGAAATCGTGGAGCTGATCCGCTCGACCGGTTTCTTTCAGAACAAGGCGAAAGCCCTGCTCGGCGCCGCGCGAGCCGTCATCACGCGCCACGGCGGCCAGGTTCCCGATCGGATGGAGGACCTGCGCGCCTTGCCGGGGGTCGGCCGCAAGACGGCCAACGTCGTCCTGGGCGAGATCTGGAACCGGCCGGAGGGCGTCGTGGTCGACACCCACGTCGGCCGGATCTCCCGCAAGTTGGGATTGACGGACCAGTCGGACCCGGTGAAGATCGAGTCGCAACTGGCGGTCGTCATCGACCGGAACGACTGGCGGGACTATGGGCACCTGGTCATCGACCACGGACGCCGGACCTGCCGCGCGCGCGCGCCGCGTTGCGACGCTTGCCCTCTGTATGCCCATTGCGAAGTCCGTGCCTGATCACGATATTGCTTATCAGATAATTTCTGTATTGTTTCATGGTCAAAGAATCGTCCCGGCGCCAAACGAACGGGGAACGTCATGGCCGGTGCACCACGACGCGAACCTGCAGCCACGCGCGGTCGCCCGTCGTTGACCGATCCAGGCCACGAGCTCTCGGCGGACCACGATCGGGAAAATCTGCTACGCCGGGTCGTGCGCGACTCCCCGTGCGCCATCGCCGCGGTCGGACTCGACCACCGATTCCTCCTGGCCAATCCGGTGTTCTGCGCCCAGTCCGACGCGGACGCCGCCGCCCTCGCCGGGGCGAGCGGCGAGAATCAGCTGGCGCCGGGATTCCTGGCGACCCTCCGCTCCGCCTTCGCCGTGCTGCGCAACGGCGACCGCCAGGACGCGGGTTTCGAGTGGCCCCACCCCCGCGAAGACGGGGCTTGCCTGGTGCAGTACACCGTCTCCCTCGTGCGCAATCGCGACGGGGCGGCGCTCTTCTTCCTGGTGATCGGCAACGACGTGACCGCGGCTCGCCGTCGCGAGGACGAGCGGCGGCGGCAGGCCGACGAGATTCGTAACGTGGAGAAGCTCGAAAGTCTCGCCCGGCTCGCCAGCGGCACGGCCCACGATTTCAACAACCTGCTGCTCGCCGTCATCGGCCAGGCCGAGATGGCGCTCATGGATCTGGCGCCCGACCACCCGTCGCGCGACGCGCTCGGCGAGATCGTGAAGGTCGGCTTCCGGGCGGCGGATCTCTGCAAGCAACTGCTGGCCTACTGCGGCAAGGGCGACATCCAGCTCGCGCCCCTGGACCTTTCCGCCCTCGTCCGCGACCTGGTGCCCCTGCTGGAGACCAGCCTCGGGGGACCGAAGCTCGTGCTGAAGCTGGCGGAGGACCTCCCGCCGGCGGCGGGCGACGCGACGCAGCTGCGACAGCTGGTGCTGGATCTGGTGACAAACGCGGCCGACGCCATGCGCGGCCGCGAAGGCCGCGTCGAGGTGAGCACCGGCGTACACGAGCGGGCCTGCGGCGAGTTGCGGGACGTCGTCACGGGCGGCGACCTGCCCGCCGGCTGCTACGTGCGCCTCGAGGTGCGGGACACGGGATGCGGCGTGCCCGGCGACCAGGTCGCCCGCATCTTCGACCCGTTCTTCACGACGAAGGTCCCCGGCCGCGGTCTCGGCCTGGCAGCCGTCGTGGGCGTGGTGCGCAGCCACCGGGGGGCGCTCTCGGCGACCAGCGCCGTCGGCGAGGGAACCACGGTCCGCGTCGACCTTCCGGTCGCGACGGCGACGGACAGCGCAGATTTCGCGGCGGCGAGGCCGGACGGCGGCGGCGAGGCCTCCCGGCGGACGGCGCACATCCTGGTGGTCGACGACGAAGAATCGGTGCGCCGGGTCTCGGCCCGGATGCTCACCACCGCCGGCTACCGCGTGACGACCTCCGCCGATGGCTACCTCGCGTTGGAGCTGTTCGGCAGCGACCCCGGCAGCTTCGACCTGGTCCTGCTGGACATGACGATGCCCGGCATCAGCGGCCTGGAGGCGCTGGAGCGCATCCGGCAGTACCGGCCAGCGCTACCGGTGTTGCTGACCAGCGGGTTCAACGAGAGCGAGGTTGGCGACGTGCTCGCGCAGGACCGGGCCTGTCGCTTCATCCAGAAGCCGTACTCCGCGCTCGCCCTCCAGCAGCAGGTCGCCGGGATGTTGCGCTAGCGCGGAAAATCAAGGCGCCGGCTACGTGCGCAGCCGGCGCCGGATCACGGTCGGGATTCCCGTTCTAGAACGGCAGGTCGTCGTCCTCGATCGGCCCCGCGGCCTCCATCGGCGGCGCGTCGAAGGCGTCGCCCGGGTCGCCGTCGGCCGCGCGCGAGCTGCGGCCGGGCGCGCCACCCGCGCCGGCGGCGGCCCCCCCCCCGCCGCGGCCGGGGAGCATCAGGGGGGGCCCGCGGGCCACGGGGG
>JADHED010000178.1_pt1 | contig 87148 bp, 77 predicted proteins | sample 8952041 | NCBI WGS metagenome assembly JADHED01 (sample SAMN16124423, study PRJNA663239) | bioreactor sludge metagenome | isolation source: sludge (control) | place: India:Bengaluru | collected 2018-09-08
CGTGGTGATGCCACGGATGTCGGGCAGCGAGCTCGCCATCCGCTTCGGCGCGGCGGGGCCGGGCGGGGGCCGGGGCGGGGGGGGCGGGGGCCCCGCCCCCCCCGCGGGGGGGGGGCGCCCCCCGGGGGGGGGCCCCCCCCCCCGCGGCTCGGTCGTCGATGGGTCGGCGCCCCCGTTCGCCGGGGGCGCGCGCCGTCACTTCTGCTGGGCCATCTTCTCGCGCAGCTCGTCGATCATCGCGCGCAGCTCGGCGATGTCGGCGTGCAGGTTCTCGATCTCGTCGGACCCCGGGGCCAGCTCGCGGTGCAGGCGCATGATCTCGTCGTGCTCGGGGCCGCCGGGGCGGAACTTGCGCAGATCCAGCGCGCGGGGCGCCTTGCCCAGGCCGCGGACCACCGCGGGGCCGCCCTCGCGCTCGGCCAGCTCGGCCTTCAGCGTCATCTCCTTGCCCTTGCGCAGGACCTTGGCCTCGATCGTCTCGCCCTTCTCCTTGCCGCGCACGGTCGTGATGACGTCGTCGGGGTCGGCGACCGGCTCGCCGTCCAGGGCGAGGATGACGTCGCCGGCCTGGAAGCCGGCCTTGGCCGCGGGCGAATCCTCGACCACGGACTCGACCAGGGCGCCGCCGTCCTTGGCGCCGAAGTACGCGCCGAGCTGCTCGCCGAGGTCGCGCACCTGCACGCCCAGCCAGGCGCCGCCGGCGGCCATCGTCCAGGTCGCGTCGCCCTCTCCGAGCTGCGCCCAGAAGTCCTCCTTGCCGTCGCCGCGCTTGAAGAAGTTGTACTCCTCGGCGCCGGGCGCGACGTCCTCGTCGTCCACGATGATGATCTGGCGGCCGTCGAGCTTCAGGACCTCCTCGTCGCCGACCTCGCGGTCCTCGACCAGGACCTCCTCGCCGTCCTCGAGCTTCCAGACCTTCAGGTGGGTCTTGCCGTCTTCCTTCTTCACCTCGACCCTCAGGTCCTCGTCGTCGCCGGCCGCGTCGTCGTCCGTCAGGACGATGGTGCGGACCTTGACGGACTCGTCGTCGTCGGCCAGGGCGACCGAGACCGAGAGGGTGAGCGCCAGGGCCACCAGGGCCAGGCTCGCGAGCCAGGGTTTCGTGGTCAGGGGGCGGATCATGACGGGGCTCCTTGTCAGGGGGTGGGGCCCGGCGCGGCCGGGCCCGGAATCGGGGATTCCAGGCGCCTGAAACACCCGCGCGGGGCGGGGGTTCCCGCCGCGGTCAGGGCGCTTCGCCGGGCAGGTCGGCGCGGAAGGCCGTGCCGTAGATGTCCCAGACCGACACGAACAGGCCGGCCACGATCGGCCCGACGATGAAGCCCGGCGCCCCGAACAGCAGCAGGCCGCCGACGGTCCCGAAGAAGATCAGCAGCTCGTGCAGCTTCGTGTCGCGGCCGACCAGGCGCGGGCGCATCAGGTTGTCGATGCTGCCGACGACCAGGCCGCAGAACGCCGCCAGCAGCAGGCCGCGGGCCGTCTCGCCGGTCGCCAGCAGGACCAGCGCGGCCGGCACCCAGATCAGGCCCGTGCCCACGCCCGGGATCACCGACATCACGATCATGACCGTGCCCCAGAAGACGGCGCCTTCGATGCCCGCGACCGCGAAGGCCAGCCCGGCCAGGACGCCCTGCGCGACGCCGATCAGCAGCGTCCCCTTGAGCGTGGCGCGGGTGACCGACGTGAAGCGCTCCAGCAGCCGGCGCTCGTCCTCCTCGCGCAGCGGCAGGTACCACAGCACGCGGCGCAGCAGCGCGCCGCCGTCCATCAGGAAGAAGAACATGCAGTAGAGCATGACGAAGAACTGGAACAGGACGCGGAAGGTGCCGCGGGTCATCGCGCTCACGCTCTGGAACAGCAGTGCGCCGGCCGAGCCGGCCGCTTCGCCGGCCTTGGTCAGCAGGAGTTCGCGGTAGGGTTCGATCTGCGCCTGGAAGGGCAGCGAGGCGAGCAGGCGGTCCAGGGCGCCGGGTTCGGTCAGGCGCTGCTGGACCCAGGGGATGGCCGTCTCGCTGACCCGCAGCGCCTGCGCGGCCACCACCCCCAGCACCGCGCCCAGGGGCAGCACGATCAGCAGCACCAGCAGCGTCAGGGTCACCACCGCGGCCAGCGCCCGCCGCCCGCGCAGACGCCGCAGCAGCCGCCGGTAGACGGGGTGGGCCAGGCCCGAGAAGATCGCCGCCAGCAGGATGGACATCAGGAAGGACTTCAGCATGCGACCGAACAACGCGGTGACGGCGATCACCAGCAGCAGCAGGAAGATCTTCTGGAAGCGGTCGCGATCCATGGCTCCCCCCGTCAGCTCAGCGGCTTGCTGACCGTGAAGGCGCCGCGCAGGTCGCCGACGGCGAAGCCCGTCGCGGCGTCGTCCGGGTACAGCTTCTTGACGGCCGCTGCCACGTCCGTCGCCAGCTCGGGGCCGTGGCACTGCAGGCACATCGGCGCGGTGGCGATGGCCTTCATGTAGCGGAACGTCTTGTGCCCCGCCGCGTCGTCGACGACCTCCCAGGCTTCCAGCGCGCCGGCGCTCTCGCCGGCCTGCTTGCGTGCGGCGAAGTCGGCGAGGCGCGCCTGCTCCCACTCGTCCGGCGCGTTGGCGGGGTTGCGGATGCCCAGGCTGGTGCGCCCGATGATCACGCCCTCCTCGGTGCTGATCGTCTTGGTCAGGGGCAGGGCCTCGACGTTGCAGACCTCCAGGGCGCCGATGGCGCCGCTCTTCTCGATGGCCTCCTGCAGGGCGCCGCGCAGGGTCTGGCCCAGGCGGTCGACGGCCGTGCGGCAGGCGGTTAGTTCGGCGGCGTGGTCGTCCGCCGCGGCCGTCGCCGCGGGAGGCTGCTGGGCGGCGGGCGCCTGCTGTTTGGCCTTGTCGCCGCAGCCGGCCGCGACGACGGACGCGGCCAGGGCCGCCAGGATCAGGATGGAGCGGAACTTCATGTCGCACCCCCGGGTCGCAGGTAGTTGTCGTTGAACACCGTCAAGCGGAGCTCGGTCATCTCTTCCATGGCGAAGCGCACGCCCTCGCGCCCGAAGCCCGACCGCTTCACGCCCCCGTAGGGCATGCTGTCGACGCGGAAGCTCGGCACGTCGCCGATCACCACGCCGCCGACCTCGCACTCGGCGGCGGCGAAGCGGGCGCGGCCGAGGTCGCGCGTGAAGACGCCGGCCTGCAGGCCGTATTGCGAATCGTTGACACGGGCGACGGCGTCGGCGAAGTCGTCGAAGCGCTCCAGGACCGCCACCGGGCCGAAGACCTCGCGGCAGGAGATGGGGAGCGTGCGGGGGACGTTCTCCAGCAGCGTCGCGGCGTAGAAGGGGCCATGGCGCCCGCCGCCGCAGACCAGGCGCGCGCCGGCGGCCGTGGCCTCGTCGACCCAGGCCGCGACGCGCACGGCGTCGTCCTCGCTGATCAACGGGCCCAGGAAGGTGGCCTCGTCCAGCGGGTCGCCCATGACCAGGTCGCGGGCGGCCGCGGCCAGGCGGTCGCGCAGCTCGTCGTAGAGGGAGGCGTGGGCGATGATCCGCTGCACCGAGATGCAGCTCTGGCCCGACTGGTAGAAGGCGCCCATGACCAGGCGCGGCACCACGTAGTCCAGGTCGCTGCCCTCGTCCACGACGCAGGCGGCGTTGCCGCCCAGCTCCAGGGCGATGCGCTTGCGGCCGCAGCGGCGCTTGAGGTCCCAGCCCACCTCGGGGCTGCCGGTGAAGGACAGCAGCGCGATGCGCTCGTCCTCGACCAGGGGGGCGGCGTCGCGGCCGGCGCAGGGGAGCACGGAGAACGCGCCGGGCGGCAGGTCCTGCGCGGCGAGGATCTCGCCCAGCAGGAGGCTCGAGACGGGCGTGGCGCTGGCGGGCTTCAGGATGAAGGGGCAGCCGACGGCCAGGGCGGGGGCCATCTTGTGGGCGGCGAGGTTCAGGGGGAAGTTGAAGGGGGTGACGAAGGCGCAGGGGCCCACCGGCACGCGGCGCAGGTGGGCCTCGTAGCCGGTGGCGCGGGGGCTGATGTCCAGGGGCATGATCTCGCCCTCGAGGCGCACCGACTCCTCGGCCGCGATGCGGAAGGTTTCGATGGCGCGGGCGACCTCGACGCGGGCGTCGCGCAGGGGTTTGCCGGCTTCGACGCAGAGGACGCGGGCCAGTTCCTCGTGGCGGGCGGCGAGGGCGTCGACGAAGCCGTGCAGGGTCTGTTGGCGGCGCCAGGCGGGGAGCTTACGGAGTTCGGGGGCGGCGGCGGCGGCGGCGGCGATGGCGGCCTCGAGCGTGGCGGGGGCGGCCGTGCCGACGCGGGTGACGACTTCGCCGGTGACCTTGTGGCGGACGGGGAGGTCGCCGTCGCCGGGGACGGGGCGGCCGGCTAGCCAGATGTCGTAGCGGTCGCGGAACATGTCGCTCCTCAGCGGGATCGGTGCCGGCGCGGTCGGGGCAGGAAGGCCGGCACCTCGCGCCGGTAGACGGCGAACGCGTCGCCGAAGTTGCGCGCCAGCTTGCGGTCCTCGAGCCGGGCGCCCACCAGCAGGTATAGCACGAATACGGCCCGCCAGACCACGTTCGTCGTGGTGAAGTCGCGCATCGCGATCAGGAGGAGGATGCCGGCGGTGTACCAGGGGTGGCGGACCAGGCCCAGGACGCCGCCGGTCGAGAGCTGGGGCGGCGGTTCAGGGGCGTTGCCGGTGCGGGCATCGCGGAGCTGGCGCAGGCCCAGGAACTCGGCGTTGTCGTGGGCGCGGGCGCCCTGCCAGGCCAGCCAGGCGGCGGCGGCCAGCAGCGCCGCGCGGGGGAGCTGCCAGAGACCGTGCCAGCGCCAGAGGGGGTCGGCGGGGGCGCGGTGGAAGAAGAGGAGTGCGGCCAGCAGGGAGACGGCAGCGAGATGGTTGTATGCCAGCCGGTACCAGACGGCGCGTCCGCCGAGTCGTTGCTTCAGCCACGCTTCGATGCGGGGAGCGATGAGCAAGGAATGGAGGGCACACCAAGTCGCGGCTACCAGGGCGGTGAGCGTGAGGTCGAGCATGGGGGCATGGTCGGTCAGGTGGGGCATCCGGGCAAGATCGCAGACCTGCGCTGTGGCCGGGATGTGGCGAATCGACGTGAGGAAGTGGATCGCAATCGATGATATACTGTAAGCGGCAAATATTTGACAACATCCAATTGATGACATAGAATAGCTAATATAAATAGACAGAAACAGGCTATAATTGGAGTTCATCCAATGATTGCCAATAATGTGACAAAAAGAACCGCCGTCGGGATCGACTTGGTGCGTGTGCTGGCCGAAGCCGGAGATCGCATCTTCTCCACGGCAAGGGCCAGGGACATGGCCGCTCAGGTCGGTCTGAAGGACGACTATCTGTTGGAGGCGTTGCACCATCTGCGGCGCAACGGGTGGATCGTCCCCCTGCGCCGCGGTCTCTACGCGTTGACAACCACGGTACCGGGGGTCGCTCCCGTCCATGAGTTCGAAGTCGCCATGGCCCTGGTCGAACCGGCAGCTGTGTCCCATTGGTCGGCGATGCATCACCACGGCCTGACCCAGCAGACGCCGCGCAAGGTGTTCGTGCTCACGACGACCGATGGCTCCGCTCCCAGGATGCGAGGCGCCCGTGCCGACGGGAGCGTAGACGGCTATCCGGTGAACGGGGTGGCCTACGATTTCATCCGGGTCGGAGCCGGGCGGTTTTTTGGAACGCAGCATGTCTGGATCGGTGAAGCCCGCGTCACGATCACCGATCCGGAACGGACGTTGCTCGACGGTCTGGCGAGGCCGCAGCATTGCGGCGATTTCTCGGAGGTCCTGCAGGCGTTCGAGGTGCGGTTGGCTGAGATGGAACTGGAGAAGATCATCGAGTACGCGATCAGGCTGGACGGGGCCACGGCCAAGCGGTTGGGGTGGGTGCTCGAACATCTGGGCGTGGATGCCGCGCGTCTCGACCGATTGGCGGGTGTGCCCGTCAAGGGTTACCGGAAGTTGGACCCGACCGGGCCCCGCCGCGGCCCATGCGATCGGCGCTGGATGATCCAGGTCAATCTGCCGGGAAGGATCCAGGCTTGAAGGCCCTGCGCACCAGGCTCTTGGAAGCGCGGCGACAGACGGGGTTGCCGTGGGAGGCCATCGAGCGTGACTACCTGCTTTCGTGGATCCTGGCCGGAATCGGTCGCGTGACGCCTTTGCGGGAATCGCTGGTGTTCAAAGGTGGGACCGCCCTGAAGAAATGCTATTTCGGGGAGTACCGGTTTTCCGAGGATCTGGACTTTACGGGCCTGGATGGATGCCCGACCGGCGAGGCGTTGGCGACGGTGATCGAGGCGGCGTGCGAGGCCGCGACGGGACTCCTCGACGAGTATGCCCCCGTGGACATCGATTGCCGCCGGTATACGGAACGAGATCCCCATCCCGGGGGACAAGAAGCCTTCATAGTCCGTGCCCGTCTGCCGTGGCAGAAAGAGCCGACCACGCGCGTCATGATCGAAATCACGATGGACGAACCCGTCCTGCGTCCGATTACCCGAAGAGCGATCCTGCACGGATATGGAGAGCCGATGCAAGCCGATGTCCAGGTCTATGCTCTTGAAGAGATCGTCGCGGAGAAACTGAGAGCGATCCTCCAGCACGCCCGGCTGCTGCGGGAGCGGGGCTGGAGCCGATCGCGTGCCCGAGATTACTACGATCTGTGGCGCTTGTTCGGCGCCTATGGGGAACAGATGGATCTCGTCGGCTTCGGCGCGCTGTTGCGGGCGAAGTGCGTTGCCCGCGACGTATCCTTCGATGGGCCAGCGGATTTCTTCCAGGCGCCGTCGCTCGAGCATGTGAGAGGTACCTGGGAACAGTGGCTGGGTCCGCTAGTCTCGGATTTACCTTCCTTCGAGACGGTGATCGGTGATCTGAGGCAGCGCATCGAGGTGCTGCTGCCATGATCGGACAAGACACACGTCTCGGAGGTATCGTGCTCGATCATTTGCAATCACGAACTTCCAACGGCGGGCGGCGATGATCCTCCATCAGGACGATGACTGGCTGGTCGTGGACAAGCCCACGGGCATGGCGACCCACGCCCCGCGCCCGGGCGAGCTGGGGGCGGTGGAGTGGCTGGCGCTGCACCTGGGGCTGGAGGCGCACGTGGTGTCGCGGCTGGACCGCGGGACCAGCGGGGTGCTGCTGCTGGCGCGCCACGCCGCAGCGTCGGCACAGGCGCAGCGGATCCACGAGGACGGGGGGGCGACGAAGCAGTACGAGTTCCTGTCCGACCGCGACGCGCAGGCGCCGTCCGAGACGTGGGTCCGCGAGGACGAACTGGACGGCAAGCCGGCGCGCACGGAGTTCCGCCGGCTGGGCCGCGAGGGAGCGCTCTGGCGCTACCAGGCCAGGATCACCCGCGGCCGCACCCACCAGGTGCGCCGCCACGCGGCCCTGAGCGGAGCCCCGGTGCTGGGCGACGGCGAGCACGGCGGCGCGGCGTGGCCGCGGCTGTGCCTGCACTGCGCGGAGGTGCGGTGGCCGGGGATCGCAGAGCCGCTGCGCGCGCAGCGGCCGGCGTCGTTCGCGGCGGCGGCGCGGGGGGGCGTCGAACTGCCGCTCGGGCTCTGCCGCGACCGGCGCGGCGCGTGGCCGGCGGCGGTGACCGACGCGTGGCGAGTCGTGCACCGGGGGGAGATCGCGGGGCTGCCGGCGTCGGTGGACCGCTACGGGGACTGGTTCGACGCGGTGTGGTACCAGGAGGGCGCGAGCGCGGCCGAGGCGGCGGCGGAACTCGATCCGCTGCTGGCCCAGGTGGCCGCGGCGCACGGGTGCCGCGGCGGCGTGGTGCGGGTGCACCGGCGCAACCCGCACGGGGCGGGGCTGGTCGCGGATCTGGTGACGGTGGGGGAACCGCCGCCGGACCGGTTCACGGTGAGCGAGCACGGGCTGCGGTACGAGATCAGCCTGACCAGGACGCAGCACACCGGTCTGTTCCTGGACCAGCGGGACACGCGGCGCCGGGTGGCGCTGGTCGCGGCGGGGCGGCGGTGCGCGAACCTGTTCGCCTACACCTGCTCGTTCTCGGTCGTCGCGGCGGCGGCCGGGGCCGAGGTGGCCGTCTCGGTGGACACGGCGCGGGCGTGTCTGGCGACGGGCCGGACCAACTTCGAGCTGAACGGGCTGGCCGCGGGGGGGCGGGGGAAGTTCGTGCAGGAGGATGCGCGGGGGTGGTTGCAACGGCAGGTGCGGCGGCGGGAGCGCGAGGGGGGGGATTTCCGGGGGTGGGATCTGGTGATCTGCGATCCGCCGGTGTTCGCGGCTTCCGGGGATGGGGGGCGGTTCGTGCTGGAGGAGGAGTGGGGGGGGCTGGCGCGTGCGGCGGCTGGGGTGATGGGGACGGGGGGAGTTGCGGTGTTTGCGAACAATCATCGGGGGGGGGATCAGGAGCGGTATCGGCGGCTGCTTGTCGAGGCCTTCGCTGAGGTGATGGAGGTGGGGGTGCCGGTGGACTTTCCGGAGGTTCCGGGGGAATCGCCGGGAGTCGCGATCAGCTGGTGTCGGGTGCGTTTATGAGAGAATTGCCTGGGATCTTGTAGCAATCGAATCATTCGGACGATGAGTCGCCGTCGAGAAGTGGTTGTCACCGATCAGGATGGCGGGGCTTCCAGTCCCGCGACCTCCAGCTGAGGCCGATTTCTCCATAGTAACTTCTTGCGCGAGGTTCGATGTCCGTGAGGTGCCACCTGATTTCGTTACCTGAAACGACATAGCCGTTGGGCCTGATGTTCACCGAGTCGAGTGGCGCTTCTTGGGGATCCCATTCGACGATCACGTCGGCCGTACCGATCGGGCCGGCCCAGCTTCCTCCACTCCAGAGCACATATTGGAAGAATAGAAATCCGGCTGAACCGCCTCCGTTGGTTCCCGTGTAGGTGTCCCATATGCACCGGACCTGCCGTGGCTCGAAGGTCACGCGCTTGACGTACCAGGAGCGGTACGAAAATGCCTTTCCGTTGTTGGCATCAGGCAGGATCTCGATAGGGACGGGTTCGCCGTCGACGTAGGAGTCGAAAGTCGTGAAGGGGTGGACAGAATCGACGCCGGCACCGCCCGATTCATTGGGGAAGCCAATTGTCACGGTGGTGGCCGGACCGGTGTTCTGCAGGATGAATACACACACGACTTTGAAATCGCCGTCTTCGAGCTTGATGCGGACGTGTTCGGCTACCATGCGTACGGAGTGGTGTTCTTCCAGGAGCTTGATGGTGCCGCCGACGGCGACGGTGGCGCCGTCGTCTGCGATGCAGGGGATGGTGTGAAGTGATGCTATGAGAGTGATTGAGAATAAGATCCTGGCTTGCATCATTGGTTGGATGCTCCGTGATTGCCGCACAGGTGCAACGTCCTGGCGTTCAGCGGCAGGTGGTCCTGGGAGTGATTGTAACCTTGCTTATGTGCTTGTATCATTGGTTTGATGATCCGTGATGGGTGCGCAGTAACTCTAAACATCAGCGGTGGCGCCAAGCACCTGCTGCTTAATGCTGTTGTAATGTACTATTCCGATGATCATGTCTTATCACCTGACTGTGGCAGTGTCTTTCCAAGTATTTCTACGACCGGACTGATTGTTTGAGAATCCTTCTCGGGATCATCGAATCCAGTGGGACGGCCCGAAAAAGCTGCCTGCGCGGCCTGCAACAAAATTGCATCCTTGACGCGGGGGTCACCAGTGCCCTCGACAAAAGCCCGAAATGTCATCAGCGCGTTCGCTCGATGCTTGTTCAATGTCTCATTGTGCTTCTGCGCTTTGTAATTTCGGGCGCACCAAAATATGCCGAACGACAGCGTAGATAGCACGAGCAGCTTGGCGACGACGTACTGCATTGACGACGCTAAATCTGCGGGACGATATATAAATGAGGCGATAAGAAACCCAATTGCTGCTAATAATGTGATCCCCGCCATCCAGATAGTCGCTTTCATCCAGGTGTAGGCGAGTTCATGGTGTTTCACCGCGTCACCAACAAAGATCTGGGCATTGGTGGAAACGCCTGCCTCAGCGGCTTGCTCCTTGACTGCGACTAATGCGCGCTCTGCGTCACTTCGGGCTGTAGCAATGAACTTTGATAGAGCCTCCGCTTCGGCTTTCATCGTTGTATGATAGCCTTTCGCTTCACGCTCAATCTTGGCATAGTCCGTGGCTTGCGTTGCTGTAAAAGCGAGAGGAAGCAGCAGGGGGTTCATCACGTCGTCGTACGCACTACTTATTTCAGTGATAATTCTCTTGCAGACATCGCCGGGAGTATTCTGGTTGAGTGTAAAATCGCGAACCTGCTGAATTAGACTTGAGAGTTTTGTGCAGGCTCTCGTGATGGCGGTAAGCTGGGTTGACGTAAGTCGTGATAGTTCTCGCTGACTCAACTGTTTGCAGAGGTCGAGCATCTCCTCAAGGTGCGGCACAGCATCTTGAAAATTGATGTTCGGAGATAGTTCGGATGCCCGAGCAAGTGTCTTTGGGTCGATCGTGGCAAGTTCGGCGATTTGCTTGGTTGCGTCCTCGAGCGCTTTGTTCCGCTCATCTACTGTTGGCATCTGTAGAACCTCCTCCTCTGAAAAATATATATTGCATATCGTTGGCTTCAGCGGTCAGCGGTCATGGCGCGGCTCATGGCTGTGTATGAGCCGTGACAGAGCCGACTGTCAGCTTAAACGGCCTGTTATCTTGCTCAACGACTAACTCCCGCTAGGAAGCGCGTGGTTCCTGATAGCACCTACAATGCTCGCGCTATTCCAACCAACGATCTCGTGCGACGCCTGCTGAATCGCTACCGGAATCCGCTCGCCGCCCCACTTCCGAATTCCGATCACAGGTCGACCGATTCGTCGCGCGAAAGCGAGCTCAAAGTCGATCCAATCGCTATATGCCGCGTACATGCCCGCGATGATCAAGAACACATCGGCCGGCCGCATCTGGTTTCGCAATTGGGCGGCTGGCTCCGGATCTCGAATCGGATTGTGCTCCGGAACACTCAGATTGTTCCATATGAAGAGGGGAGACTCATTCAGGAACTGAACGACTTTCCAGTAGTCTTCGCTGCGATGCCATGCATGGCTGATGAATACTTGGTAGACGCGCAACTGCGGCATAAGCACTCCCCTGATCACACGCGTATCTACTTAATAAACAACTAGATAACTAATCCTTATCCTCTGTGGGCTTAGAGTCTGCAGGCTTTTCCTTTGGAGGCTCCGGAGGTATATAGCCCCGTTCCTCACCCGGATAGAGAGGCTTATTCTCTGGGACATATCCTTCGGTCAATGGATCGCGGGGTTTTCTGTCTCTGTCCGACATAGTTAAGTCTCCTTTACTTAAATTCAACGACACAAAGGCAATTGAGAGGCCAATGCCCACTACAAACATGAGTGATGCCACGCGATTCAGCCATTTGGTGACACTGATCCATCTCTTCGCCCGAGTCTCTCTTCTCTCTAGGCGGTCGCGAATACAATTCCCGCTCGCCAGGAACGACACTACTGTCGCAATTATGGCGGCACCCAGGGATACCCATGATCCTATAAGGTACCCTATACGATCTGGTTCATTTGATGGCCCAAGGTCTCTGAGAAACGTGAGCGAGAGAGCCAGCAAGCCGCTTGACAGAGTCAACACTGCGCTATCAAATCTATTTGAGCTATCAAGCAGCGCTGCTCGAAGGTGGTCAATGTAGTTCTCATGCTCATCGGACATGAATATTCTGATCTCCATTCTCTAGGTGTTTATGGCCGCTCAGCATCAGCGGCGGCGCGCAGCGCCGTCCGCTGCATGCTGTTGTTCTGCTTCCCTTCTCGTTACTTCTTCTCGGGTGCTCCCTCTAAGGAAGACTGCGGCGGATCTTCGAATGGCCCCATTATTTTGCGCAAGGTAATGCGGTGTCTGTCGTATATATCAGGAAATCCGCCCTCGTTGCAAAGATGTCGTAATGGGCGATCAATCCTATGCATCAAGTGCATGGTCATGTCACCGCTACCTCTGTGTGCCTGCATGAAGATCATCTCGTCCAGTGTTTCAATAAGATCCATTAACGCTTTCTCGCTGAAGCGCGGGCGGGACTGCCGCGATGCAGACATGCGGGTTAATTCGAGGACCTCTTCAAGTATATCACGTTCTGAGCGACGCGCATGCTTATCGCCCTTGCCGTGCGTTTTGATGATCTCCACGATTTGCGATTCTAGACGTGGCCACCACATGTCAAACACACTATCCAATACGCTTGCATCCAATTTCGCATCACCGGCTGATGCATTGATAGTGACTACAAGGCGCTTGAAATCGTCTCGGATGAACCGTGTTGCCTGAAAGCTCGTCAACGGGCCAGTGACATCGGTCGGCTCGAGGTCGAAAAGGAGCGTACAGACCCGTGCCTTATCAATGCTTTTCGATAGCGCGCCAGCTTCAAATAGGATCCACGGCTTATCCGTGTTGTCTCTTGTCAGGCACAAGACTCCCACATTGGATGTTTCCAGCTCCTTTGCTATCTCCGTATTCCACTTTGTTCCCTTTTCGATGTCTTCTGGTGAATAGTAGGGCTTTACGTATTGCAACGCAGCGGGAAGCCAATCGCGTAGCGCTGCGCCGAGCTTCTTGCTCAAGTCACCACTCCAGCTAATGAAGACCTTCGTTGGCATAGTATTAATCCTCCGTTCACCATTTCAACGCAGGGCATCAGCCGCGGCGAGCCTTGCGAGCCGGCGGCTGCATGCCCTTGTTGGGCATCGCCTTCGTGCGCGCGGGAGTCCTCGCCGTGGTCCCCGCCGCGTGTTTTCGCGCCGGGCGAGCAGGTTGAGCCGCTACGCCTGGGTCACCGAGTGCTTGGAGTTCAGCACTAAGATCGTGGACCCTGGCCGCGGCCCAGTCGGACGGAACACCAAGGCGAACCAAGCGCTCGAAGATCACATCCGCGGGCATGTGCCGCCTAAGGTTCGAACGTATCATCGCCTCAGCCTCGGTGGGCCCCGTCAGCATTCGCTCCCGCATTTCGGGATCGAAAAGGGCCGGTTGCGATCGGACCTGGCGACGAAGCAGATCCAGTTCTTGCTTGATCTCAATGATCTCCTTCTCGTGAGGTGTTACCGAGGGTTTTGGGCCCGCCTTTATCTCAAGGAACGCGGGCAGGACTGCGTCCACGGGCGCGGCGAGAACTTCCTTGATTGAGGTTTCAATCTTGCCACGGAGAACAGCCCCCCAGTCGGGCACGTTCTTGTCGTAAACGATTATCCGCAGCGCGCGGAGGTCGAAAGGGATGTCGTCCATCGACTCGGCGACCAGGATGACCGGCTTGGCAAGGGCGTGCGCGAGGCCCAATTCATAGAACACATTTGGGTTCTTGCCAGTCAAATCAGCAAGCAAGAGTCTTGCCTTCCGCGTGTAGGCCCAGATATCCTTAACGATCGTGCTCGGTCGGAACAGGTCGTCGGCGCGATGCGGTTCCATACCAGCCGCACGGATGGCAGGGCTGTAAATAGACACGTAATAGTCGTCGAGCCATCCACCAAATGGCATAATCGTGAAGCAAATATCCTGCACCGACGGCACCTTGGCCGCTGCACTCTTAGGTCTTTTTGTCGCCACCTCGCTCCCCCTTTGGCATGCTAGAGTTCGCGTGCCCGATGCTCAGAATACCGACCAACGCATCTAAAAAACCAAGCCGGTTTTCCAGCAAGCACGGTCCTGTAGGGCGAGTGATTCGATGCTAATAGATTCAGTTGTCGCGATTCATAGATTCAAGAACAGATTGTACTCCGCTCTGGCCGCTATGTAAACAGATACCAACGGCCTAGCACGACAAATCCGTAATACAAACCGAACAACTCCAATATCCCGGTCGCAATTTCGTCCCCACTCTCTCGGGATGCGCCGCTCCTACTTCAACGCCGCCCGCACAAGGTTCTCCACCCCACCCGCCAGAATAACCTCCTGAACAGGCCGCCCCGTAGGCGAAACCCCAAACACCTTCCCACCCCAAATAATCTTCGAATTAGCGAAATCCACCTTCAACCCAGCCTCCACCACCACCGTCTTGGCGTCCTTCCCGGAGAACGCCATCTTCATCGCCTCCACCAACTCCGGACTCTCCAAACAAAGGAACCCGTTGTTGATCGCATTGCGCTGATAAGTCTGCGAGTAAGTCCCGGCAACCAGCATCCTGATCCCCGCCGCCTGCAGCGCCGTCACCGCCTGCTCCCGGCTCGACCCCGTCCCGAAGTTGTACCCCCCGACCACGAGATCCCCGCCTCGCACCATCCCCGCGAACCCCGGGTCGTAGTTTTCCATCACCACCCGCGCCATATCCTGCGGCGTCATGTCCTCGCGGTAGGTGTAGTCCTTCCCGTAGATCCCGTCGGTGTTCAGGTTGTCCTGCGGCAGGAACAGCGCGCGCCCTTCGACGATGGCCGGGAACCCGTCGAGGATCTCCACCGCGCCGGCCGCGTGCCCCTTGCCCCCCGCCACGAAGGCGTACGGCGGCAGCGCGGCGTCGAACCCCTCGGGCCCGGCGATCTTCCCTGCGATCGCCGACGCCGCCACCACCGCCGGGCTGGCCAGGTAGCACTGCGCGTCGCGCGAGCCCATCCGGCCCTTGAAGTTGCGGTTGGTGGCCGAGATGCCGACCTCGCCGGCCTCGAGCAGGCCCGTGCCCAGCCCGATGCAGGGGCCGCAGCTCGGCGGTAGCGCCTTGGCGCCGGTATCCAGCAGCGCCTGCCAGATGCCGAGCTGCTTGGCCTGGTCCTCCACGAACTGGCTGGCCGCGGCGATGTAGAAGTCGACGCCCGGGGCCACCTTGTGGCCCAGCATGACGTCGGCGGCGGCCTTGAGGTCCTCCAGCCGCGAGTTGACGCAGGACAGCAGGTAGGCCTTGTGGATCTTGATGTCGCGGGCCATCAGGTCGGACAACGGCGCGCTCTTCTGCACGGTGTCCGGCCCGGCCACGTGCGGCGCGACCAGGGACAGGTCCAGCGTGATCACGCCCGCGTAGACCGCGTCGCGGTCCGAAGTCAGCGGGTGGCGCTTCCACAGGTTGAGCCGCGCGTCGTCGATGCGGTCGTCGATGCCCTGCACCGCCAGGATGGCCTGGCGCTTCTCCAGGAAATCGATCGTGACGTCGTCGCAGGGGAACCAGCCGACCAGCGCGCCCCACTCGGTGGTCATGTTGGCGATGGTCATGCGCGCGTCCATGCTCAGGCCCGCCACGCCCGGCCCCGCGAACTCGATGGCGGCGTTGAGCACCTCGTCGCGGTTGTACTGGCCGCAGAGCGTCAGGATCACGTCCTTGCCCGTCACCCCGGGTCGCAGCTCGCCCTGCAGCACGACCTTGACCGTGCGCGGGATCTGCCACCAGAACCGGCCGGTGGCCCACAGGCAGGCGGCGTCGGTGCGCACCACCGGGGTGCCGACCGCGCCCACGGCCCCGTACATGTTCGAGTGGCTGTCGCTGGCCACGCAGAAGCCGCCCGGCTGGACGTAGCCGTTCTCGATCATCACCTGGTGGCCGATGCCGGTGCCGGCGGGGTAGAAGTCGATGTCCTGCGCGCGCGCGAAGGCCTCGATCTTGGCGTACTTCGCCAGGTTGCCGTCGCTGCGGTTCTGGATGTCGTGGTCCAGGGCGAACACCGGCTGGCGCGGGTCGTGCACCTTGCCGACGCCCAGCTTCTCGAACTTCTGCAGCACGGCCGAGGTGTTGTCGTGGGTCATCACGTGGTCGGGGATCAGCGTGACGAAGTCGCCGGCGTGCAGCTCGGCGCCGCGCGCCAGATCCACGGCGTGGGCCTGCGTGATCTTCTCGATGACGGTCTGGGCCATGACGTCCTCCCGCGGGCGGGCTGCCGCAGATGGGGTGTTCCGGGGTCCGAAGCGGTGGGATGCGGGGCATCCCCATCCCAAAATGCCATCATCCCGCGACTTCCACAAGTACCCTGTTCGCGGGAAGTTGTCGCCTCGTGTCGACGGGCGAGGGGGTGAGGCCACCGTGCATCCATGGGGGCTCGAGTGCGGAAACTAGAATGTATCAGATTGTAAACATGTCAGTTACTGCCGCAGCGTGGCTTCGCCTGAGCCCGCAGCCTCCGCTTCTTGCCGGACCCGGGACAACACTATGGAATGGTGTCTGGTCGCCTGACAGGAGGGGAGTTGACCTTGACCTATAACGTGACACGTTATAGAATGGGATTATGATCCGGTCCTTCAGGTCGAAGGAAACGGAGCGGATTTTCAGGAGAGACCGCTCGAAGAAACTGCCTGGGGACATTCAGGAGATCGCTCTGCGCAAGCTGCGGATGCTCCACCATTCCCGGACCCTGGCCGACCTGAAGGTGCCCCCCGCGAACAGGCTGGAACGGCTGCAGGGTGAGCGCGAAGGACGGTACAGCATTCGGATCAACGACCAATGGCGGATCTGTTTCCGTTGGGAAAACGGGGACGCGTTCGACGTTGAGATCGTCGACTACCACTGAGGAGTGGCCATGGCAGCGAAGAAGCTCAAGCCCGTGCACCCCGGCGAGGTGCTGCAGCACGAGTTCATGGAACCGATGGGCTTGAGCCAGAACCGTCTGGCCCGAGACCTGGGCGTCCCGCCGCGCCGCATCAACGAGATCGTCCTGAAGAAGCGTCGGATCACGGCGGACACCTCGCTGCGCCTGGCGCGCTACTTCGGGATGTCGCCAAAGTTCTGGCTCGGCCTGCAGATGGACTACGACCTCGATGTGGAGGGCGACCTCCTGGGTGACCGCCTCGTCAGGGAAGTCGGCTGCTACTCGATAGGAAGCCGGCAGGTCAGCGACCGGTAAATGCTGGTTCCGACCGCGATTCTATCCCCGTCATGCACCCCGGCGCCGTTCGACTCGGGTCCGCACATCCTGCCGTGACAGGGGTGTCCTGGAGGCCCCGCAGCCAGGATGGCGGAGGGGCCGGAAGGTCAAGCGCTCCGGGCACACGAGGTGCCCGGAGCGCGTCCCCTGTCACGGCAGGATGTGCGGACCCGAGTCGCATCGCCCCGAGGTGCATGACCCGGGGACGATTTCACGGACAGAACCCAGGCAACTACAGCCGATCGCAGACCAGCGCCTCCATCAACGCCTCCGCCCTCCCGAGCCGTTCCACCGCCCAGATCGCCTCCTTCGCCCCCTTCAACCGCTCCGGCGACATCACCGGCGTCGCCATGGCGTCGAATTTCTCCGTCAGCTCCGCGTCGGTCATCGGATTGCGCGGATCCCCCTTGGGGTAGTCCAGCGTGCGCACCAGTGCGCGGCCGTCGGCCGTCTCGATGGTGACGTGGACCTTCTGCAGGGCGGGGAACGCAGCCTCGATCTCGGGATCGGCCACGACCTCGATCTTGCGCAGCTGGGCGCGGATCACCGGGTCCTGGATCTTCGCCAGGGTGAACTGCTCGGGCGTGACCCGGCGGTCGGCGATGCAGGCCGCCACCACGTAGGGCAGGGAGTGGTCGGCGGTCTCCTTGTTCTGCGGGTCGTACTTGCTCGGGTCCGCGAGGATGTCGGCCGCGCGCGCCAGGCTGCGGATGCGCACCTTCGCCACGTCGTCGGGCGCCAGGTCGTGGGTCTTGACCAGGTCCAGCACCGCGGACATCGGCGCGTGGGTCAGCGCCTCGGTGGGGAAGGCCTTCATGCCGCACTGCAGGATGCGCCAGCTCTGTCCGAGCCCCTCGGTCACGATGTCCCAGCGCCAGTCGGTCTTCAGCACGTGGCTGAAGCCCTCCTTGCCGTCGAGGACGTGCTCGGGGCCGGTGTAGCCCTTCTCGGCCAGGAGCGCCGCGAAGACGCCCGACTGCGTGGCCATGGGGTCGACGGTGTTCTTCATCATCGTCAGCTTGCCCGCGGTCACCGAGCCGCCGGTCAGGTGCCGCGAGGCGCTGATGCCGATGGCGTGCTGGATCTGTTCGGCCGACAGGCCCAGCAGGCGCCCGGCCACGATCGGGGAGACGGCCGCGGTCAGGGTGGCGTGGTGCCAGCCGATCTCGCGGATGCCCGGGAACGAGGCCTCGCACAGGCGCTGCTCGAACTCGTAGGCCAGCACGATGCCCAGCAGCAGGTCGCGGCCGGTGCCGCCGGCGCGCGCGGCGGCGCTCATCGCCGCCGGGATGATGTCGCTGGGGTGCGACGGGTCCTGCTTCCAGTAGATGTCGTTGTAGTCGAGCACGCGGATCAGGAGCGCGTTGGCCAGGGCCGCGGACACCGGGTCCATCCGCCGGCCGGTGCCGATGACCGAGGCCGGGCCGGGCCCGGCGGTCTCCTGCAGCACCTCCAGGGCGATCCTGCAGTCGTGCTGCAGCAGGCCGCCGTAGGCGCAGCCGATGCTGTCGAACAGGAACCGCTTGGCGGCGGTGATCGCCTCGGGCGCGATGTCCTCGTAACGCAGACCGGCGGCCCAGGCCGCCATCTTCCCGCTCACGGTCATGGTCTCGGGTCCTCCCGGGATCAGCGTGGGTCCTTGTCGTGGATGTCGTCGATCAGGCCGCGGCGCGCAGCAGTCGGGTGTTCCACAGGGCCAGCAACACGCTGCAGGCCAGGATGACGGCGCCGGTGCTCTGGTGCAGCGTCGTCAGGATCACGTCCGCGAGCGCCGGCGCGCCGGCGGCCGCGGTCAGGCCCGTCGCCCAGAGCGCGGCCAGGCCCAGGCAGATCTGCAGGCCGAGCAGGATCATCAGCGCCCGGCCCAGGCCCTGCAGGCGGGGCACGTCGGCGTGCTCGCCCCAGGCCCGCAGGCCCGCCAGCAAGCCCACCACGGCCACGGCCACCGCCATCGTGATGTGCAGCAGCAGCCCGTGGGACAGGTGGCGCAGGACGGCCCCGAGCACCAGTTGCACGATAACCACGATCACCACGGCCCGCGAGAGCAGGGCGTCGGTGCGCGCGTCGGCGAAGATCTTGGGTTTGGCGGCGCGCCAGCCGCGGGTCGTCATGGCGGCCAGGGCGATCAGCACGCCCAGGAACACCTGGCCTGTCACGCCGTGGACGATGGCCAGCGTCAGGTTGGGGGCGGTGTGGGCGGGGTCCATGCTCGCGGTGAAGCGGCCGGTCACCCGCAGGCCTCCCAGCACGCCCTGCACGATCACCAGCAAGAGCGCCGCGCCCGCCAGCAGCTTCACGCCGCGGCGCTCGTCGGTGCGCCACAAGAAGACCGCCAGCACGAGCGTCGTGAGGCCGACCAGCGAGCCCAGCAGGCGGTGGGCGTGCTCGTAGAAGACGCCGCCGGTCATGCGCGACAGGGGGTAGAGGAACATGTTCGAGCCGAAGCTGTTGGGCCAGTCGACCACCGCGAGGCCGGCCTGCTGCCCGGTGACCACGCCGCCCGCGGCCAGCAGCAGCAGCGTGGCGCCGGCGGCGACGAAGGCGAAGGCGGCCGGCCAGGCGAAGGGGGGCTTGGCGGTGCGGCGCGCGTTCTCGACCGCACCCATCGCGCCGAAGAAGGCGCCCATCAGCAGCGACCCCGGCACCCAGAGCAGCGCCGACGGCACGACGCGGTTCGGCGCGTCGTCCGCGGCCAGCAGGCTGCCTAGGACCAGCAGGTTGAGCGTCGAGGCCAGCAGCCCGACCCAGAGGCCGCCGCGCCAGCCGCGGCCCGTCCAGCGGCCGGCCTGGCGGCCGCCCAGGATCAGCAGGCCGAACATCAAGGGCATCAGCACCCACACGGGCGCCTGCACGCCGGGCAGCCGGCCGAAATAACCGACGGCCCACATCGCGACGGTGGTGGCGAAGCCGAGGGTCAGGATGTCGCCGCCGCGGGTCGGTTCGCGCCGCTCGCTCACGTTGCTCACTGCACGACCTCCTGTTATCCTGCCGTGGGCGCCGGCCTGCCGCCGGTGCTGTGTCGATCCCATTGCTAGCACGATTCGCCGGCCGTCACCACCACGGAGCGCCATGACCGCCTCGCCGCTGCAGCGCTGGATCGGATTGAGCCTGGAGCTGGGCAAGGCCCGCCTCAGCGCCCTGGTGGTGGTGACCACGCTGGCCGGCTACCTGATGGCGGCGCGCCCGCTGCCGGGCTGGGGCCACCTGGCGGCCACGCTGCTGGGCACCGCCCTGTGCGCCTTCGGGGCCAACGGCTTCAACCAGGTGCTGGAGCGCGACCGCGACGCCCTGATGGTGCGCACGCGGGAGCGGCCGCTGCCCGCGGGACGGGTCGGCGTGCGCGCGGCGGCCATGTGGTCGGGCGCGGTCGTGCTGGCGGGCGCGGGCCTGCTGCTGGCGCTGGTCAACGCGGCGGCCGCGGCCCTGGCGCTGGGCACGGTCCTGCTCTACGTGCTCGTCTACACGCCGCTGAAGCCCCGCAGCACGCTCAACACCCTGGCCGGCGCCATCTGCGGCGCCATCCCGCCGCTGATCGGCTGGAGCGCGGTGACCGGCGGCGTGCAGGCCGGCGGCTGGTGGCTGGCCCTGTTGCTCTTCGTGTGGCAGGTGCCGCACTTCCTGTCGCTGGCCTGGCTCTACCGCGACGACTACCGCCGCGCCGGCTTCAAGATGCTGCCGCTGCAGGACCCGCGCGGCGACCGCACCTTCCGCTTCCTGATGCTCTACGCCTGGGTGCTGCTGCCGCTGGGCCTGCTGGCCACGTTCATGGGCCTGACCGGGGCCGTGTTCGCGGTGGGATCGCTGCTGCTCGGCGGCGCCTGGCTGTGGCTGGGCATGCGCTGCTACCGCGACCGCAGCAGCCTCAACGCGCGGCGCGTGTTCCTGGGCAGCGTGGTCTACCTGCCGCTGGTGCTCGGCCTGATGGTGGCCGACCGCGCGCCGCCCCGGATGGAGCGCGCGGCGGGGGCCGACGTCGCCGTCGTCGCGGCTCCGCCCGGGAGCGTCTGATGGCCGGCCGCGGCGGTCGGCGGCGCCTCGTGGTGCTGTTCGCCGCGCCGGCGCTGCTCCTGCTCGCGGTCGTGGCCTGGCGTCTGGGGACCGATGTGCGCGCCTCCCGCGACCACCACGCCATCGGCGACGGCAGCCACCCCCGCACCTACGGCTTCGACCTCGCGAACCTCGTCTACCCCGAATCCCTGCTCGCGGCCGGCGGCGTCCCGCGCGACGGCCTGCCGGCGCTCGACCGCCCGCCGCTGCTGACCCCCGCCGGCGTCGACTCGCTGAACGACGCGGAGCGCGGCAAGTACCTCGTCGGCGCCGACCGCGTGCTAGGCGCGGTCGTGCGGGGCGAGGCGCGCTGCTGGCCGCTGCGCGTGCTGGACTGGCACGAGGTCTGCCTCGACACCCTGGGCGGCGCGCCGCTGGCCGCGACCTGGAGCCCGTTGTCCGGCAGCGCCGCGGTCTACGGGCGCGTCGTCGACGGGGACACGCTGCGCCTGGGGGTGAGCGGGCTGCTGTTGAATTCCAACACGCTGTTGTTCGACCGCGCGGCGTCGCCGAGCCTGTGGTGCCAGCTGACGGGCGAGGCCGTGGCCGGCCCGCGCCGCGGCGACGCGCTGCCCCGCCTGCCCGCGGTGGTGACGACCTGGGATCATTGGCGCCGCGACCACCCCGGCACGACCGTGCCGGCCCCCGCGCCGACCTTCAAGCGGCGCTACCAGTCGCGGCCCTACCAGACGTACCGCTCCGGCGGCCGCACGCGCTTCCCTTCGGCGCCGCTGCCCGCCGGCGGCGGCCCGCTCGACCCGCTGCTGATCGTCGAGACGCCGGCCGGCCGCCGCGTCCTGGACGCCGCCCGCCTGGCGCGCGAGACCGGCCCCGACGGCGTCCGGACGGACGAGGTCGACGGGGTGGCCGTGAGGATCCACGCCGCGCCGCAGGCGCCCGGCGAGCAGCCGGCCGTGTGGTTGGAACTGGTGTCGGGCGGCGGGTTGACCATATACTACGCTGATCGCTTCGCCTGGCACGCCTTCCACCCAGAGGACCGGTTGCCATGAGACACGTCCCGCTGTTCGTGCTGCTGTCGATGGTGATCGTGCTGGCCGCGGGTTGCGGCGGCGGCGGCGACCCCGACCTGACCCCCGTGGGCGTCGTGAAGGTGGTCACCCTGCCCAGCTCTCTGGATGCGGGCTGGACGCTGACCGGTCCCGCGGACGCGGTCATCGAGGGCACGGGCGACGAGCGTCATCCCGGGCGCGCCGTCGGCACGTGGACGATCGTCTGGGAAGAGATCGCGGACTGGGAGCGGCCGCTCACGCAGGCCCGCACCCTGGCCGACGGGGACTCCATCACCTTCACGGGACAGTACATCGCCGACCCGCCGCCGACGGTCGGCTCGCTGTCGATCGACGTCGAGCCCGACGACCTGCAGATCCGCTGGGTGCTGAAGCGCCTGGTCGGCGTCGACGACGACCGTACCGGCGTCGGCGACGTCGTGCTGGACGACCTGCCCGCCGGCCCCTTCACCGTGGCCTGGGAGCGGGTGCCCGGCTGGAGCATGCCGGCTCCGGGCTGGGTCGACGGACTGATCACGGCGGGCGAGACGACGACTGCGGCGGTCACCTTCACGGTGCTGCCGGCCTGGCCCTTCGCGACCGTGCGCCTGGAGGCCGGCTCCTACACCATGGGCTCCGCCGAGACGGAACCCGGCCGCGAGCCGGACGAGGGGCCGCGGCACGAGGTGACCCTCACGCGCCCGCTGCTGGTCGCGACCACCGAGCTGACCAACGGCCAGTGGAACGAGGTGCGGCGCGACGGTCGTGTCGAAGACCCTACGCTCGCCAACCAGCCCGTCGTCTCGGTCACCTGGTACGACGCGGTGGACTTCTGCAACGCGATGTCCGCCGCCGACGGCCTGACGGCGGCCTACATCGTCAACGGCACGCAGGTGGCCTGGAACCCGGATGCCGACGGCTGGCGCCTGCCGACCGAGGCCGAGTGGGAGGCCTTCTGCCGGGCCGGCACGCAGGGGTCGCTGAGCGACGGCGAGCTGTCGCGCCTCGACATGGAACTCGACCCCGTGCTGTCGTTCTTCGGCTGGTCGGCGGCCAACTCGGACAACCGCGTGAAGCCGGTGCGCGCCCTGCTGCCCAACCCCATGGGTCTCTACGACGTCCACGGCAACCTGCTGGAGTGGTGCTGGGACCGCTACGGCGCGACTTATTACACGGCCGCTCCCGTCACCGACCCCGGCGGGCCGGTGACCGGGAGCACCCGGGTCCTGCGCGGCGGCTCCTTCGCCGACGCCAACCAGCGGCTGCGCTGCGCGGCCCGTGCCTACCTCGACCCCGGCGCCGCCGTGGGGATCGTGGGCTTCCGGCCGGTGCGCAACGCGCCGGCCGTCAAGTCGGGTGGGATGTAGCCGATCTTGCATCCCGGCGCGTCTGCGCCTACGTTGCCGTGAACCGGAGGCACACGTTTGAGCCCACGTCGGATCGCACTGGTCGCCCTGATCTGCCTGGCCGCGGGATTCGTCCCGGCGCAGGTGGCCGCGGTCTGTGCACCGGCGACCGGGCACGGCGACGGCACCCACACCGAGGGCGTCCCCTGCGCCGATCCCGACCGCGACGGCGACGCCTGCGGGACGGGCTGCCCCTGCACCTGCTGCCCCGGCCACGGCGTCGCGCCCGTCTTCACGGTCGAACGCCTCGCCGGCGATCTGCTGACCGCCAGCACCGACATCGATCCGCAGACCGATGCTCCCGCCCCCCGCGACATCCACCTCGGCATCTTCCACCCTCCGCGCGCCTGACCGACCCCCGATCGTCGTGACGATGGTCCGCTCGCCCGTGCGAGCGGTGGGTTCGGGCATTCGACGGAACGTCGCGCGGGGACCGCTCCCGGCAGCGTCGTTCCCGACAGGCGGGTGTGTCGAGATGTCGATCAAGCTTCATCAATTCCTCGCGGCGGGCATCGTCCTGCTGTGCGCGGTCACGGCGGGCGCCGAGAAGGCGATGATCGAGCCGGCGGTGATCGAGATCACCTGGTCCGGCATCGCCGACCTGGTCGACGAACACCCCCTGCTCGCGGCCGGGGAGCAGGGCATCGTGGCGGCGCGGGGCGCGGTCGACGCCGCGGGCGCGCGGCCCAACCCGACGCTGGAGGCGGCCCTGGGCCGGGTGCGCGAGCGCCCCGGCGAACCGTTCGGCCGGCAGTGGGACCTCTCGCTGACGTTGCCGCTGGACTGGCTGTCGCGGCGCTCGCCGCGCCTGGACGCCGCGCGGGCGGACCTCGACGCCGCCGCGGCCGAGCACGAGGCGATCCGCCGCGACATCCTGCTGGAGCTGCGCACGCAGTTCTGGAACCTCGTCCACGACCAGCGGCAGGTCGCGGTGGTGGAGGAGCTGGCGCGGGAGACGGCGAACCTGGCGTCGGCCGTGGGCCGCCGCGTGGAGGCGGGCGAGGTGCGGCCCGTCGAGGGGACGCAGGCCGAGATCGAACGGGAGCTGGTCGACGGCGAGCTGGCGGCGGCGCGGACCGCGCTGGCCTCCCGGCAGGCGCAGCTCGCGCTCTGGCTCGGCGCGCCGCCGGGTGCGACGATCGTCGCCGTCGCCGATCTGGAGGCGCTGCCCGACTTGCCGGATCCCGACCTCGGGTCCATCGGGAACGACGCCGGGCAGCCGGCGCTGCGGCTCGAGGCGGCCCGCGTGCGCGCCCTCGCCGCCGAACTCTCGGCCGAGCGGCGCGAGCGCCTGCCGGCGTTCTCGCTGATGGCCTACACCTCCCGCGAGCTGGACCAACGCGCCCGAGGCGGCGGGATCGCCGTCGACCTGCCCCTGTGGGATCGGAACTCCGGCGGCATCGCGCGGGCGCAGGCGCAGCTCGCCGCCGGCCTCAGCCGGGAAGAGGCCCGGCGCCGCGCCTTCGCGGCGGAGATCGTCGCGGCCGTCGCCGCCTGCCGCACCTCGTTCGAGACCGCCTCGCGCCTCGCCGCGGGCGTCGTCCCGCGTTCCGCCTCCGCCGCCGCCGTCATCGAGAAGACCTACCTGTCGGGCGAGACCGGCCTCTTGGAGGTGATCGACGCGCGGCGCACGCTGCTCGCGTCGCACCGCCGGCTGCTGGACGCGCTCGCCCAGGCCCAGATCGACCACTGCCGCCTGCGGGCGCTGATCGGGGAGGAGCTCCCGTGAACATCCGCCACCTGTCGATGATCGCCGCCCTCGGGATCCTGCCGGCCTTCGCGGTCGTGTCCTGCGATCGGTCCTCGCCGCCGCCCGACGTCGAAGCGCTCACGGCGGAGACGCCGGACCACGAGCACGAGGACGCGGCGGAGGTTTCCGACCTGGACCGCCCGGTCGAGGAGCTGTTCGCCGCCGACTGCGAGCACCAGGTCAAGATGTTCGCCTGCGACGAGTGCCGCTACGAGGTCGGCGTCGCGCGCGTGCCGGCGAGCCTGGTCGAGGGCGGGCTCGTCGCGCTCGTCCGCGCCGAACCGCGCGCCGTGGACGTCGCGGTGCCGCTGACCGGCGAGGTCCGCTACGACGAGCGGCGCGTGGGCCACGTCGGCACGCTCGTGGAGGGTGTCGTCTCGACGGTCCACGTCGAGCTGGGCGACCGGGTGCGGCGCGGGCAGGCGCTCGCGGAGCTCGAGTGCGCGGCGGTCGGGGAGGCGCAGGCCGAGCACCTCGCGGCGCAGGGGATGCTGGACCTGGCCCGCCGCAACCTGGAACGGGTCGCCGGCCTGCGCCGGGAGGCCATCGCCTCGGAGAAGGAGTTCCTGCTGGCGCAGCAGGAGGCGGATGCCGCGCGGATCCGCGCCGACGGCGCCCGCGGCCAGCTCGCGCGCTTCGGCATGTCGGAAGCGGCGGTGCGCGACCTCGCCGACGGCAAGGGGCTCGGCAGGCTCACCCTGCGCTCCCCCCTGGACGGCGCCGTGCTGGCCATGCACGCCGTGCCCGGCGAGGTGGCCGGGACCGGGGCCTCCCTGTTCACGATCGGCGACCACGCCGTCGTCTGGGTGTGGGCGGACCTCTACGAGCGCGACCTCGCGACCGTCGCCGGCGCGCAGGCGTCGCGGAAGCTGACCGCTGCGGTATCGGTCAAGGCCTACCCGGGCGAAGCGTTCTCCGGGAGCGTGGACCTCGTCGGCCCGTCCATGGACGAGACGTCGCGCACGGTGAAGGTGCGCGTGGAGGTGCCGAACCCGGACGGGCGCCTGCTGGCCGGCATGTTCGCCGACGTGGCGCTGCACCTGCCCGGGACCGAAGCGGTCCTGGCCGTGCCGCCGGCGGCCGTCCTGGAGGACGAGGGCCGCGAGTTCGTGTTCGTCCACCACCACGACGACTACTACGTGCGCCGGCCGGTGAGGACCGGCCGCGCCGCCGCGGGCTGGGTCGAGGTCCTGTCCGGGCTCGACCCGGGGCGGACCGTGGTGGCCGAGGGAGCCTTCCTTCTGAAGTCCGACGTGCTGCGCGCCAAGATGGGCGCCGGCTGCGCCGACTGACACCGGGAGCGATCATGCGAACCGTGACCCTCTTGCTGAACAACCGCCTGCTGGTGCTGCTGGCGACGGCGGTGCTGGTCGCCGCCGGCGTCGTCGCCTGGCTGCACCTGCCCATCGACGCCTTCCCGGACGTGACCAACACCCAGGTGGTGGTCATCTCCCAGGCCCCGGGCTTCGCCGCGGTCGACGTGGAGGCGCGGGTCAGCTACCCCATCGAGCAGGTCATGCGCGGCCTGCCGCGCGTGCAGCAGGTGCGCTCGCTGTCGCGGGCCGGCCTGTCGCAGGTGGTGATCGTGTTCGAGGACGGGGCCGACACCTACTGGACGCGGCAGGTGGTGTTCGAGCGCCTGGACGCGGCCCGCGAGCAGCTCCCGCCGGGCGTCGAGCCGGAGCTGGGCCCCATCTCGACCGGCCTGGGCGAGATCTACCAGTACACGCTCGAGGGCGACGACGAGACCGCGATGGATCTGCGCACGATCCAGGACTGGCTCGTCGCGCCCTGGCTGAAGCCCATCCCCGGCGTCAACGAGGTCAACAGCTTCGGCGGCGAGGTGAAGCAGTACCAGGTCCTGGTCTCGCCGGAGAAGCTGCTGAAGTACGGCCTGACCGTGAACGACGTCGTCGAGGCCGTCGAGCAGGGCAACGCCAACTCCGGCGGCGGCGTGGTGGTGCGCGGCTGGGAGCAGATGTACCTGCGCGGCGTGGGGCTGCTGCGCGACATCCCGGACCTGGAAAGCGTGGTGCTGGAGGCCGCGGACGGGGCGCCCGTCTGCCTGCGGGACGTCGCGGAGGTGGTCATCGGCGCCGAGCCCCGGCAGGGCGCGGTCTCCCGCGACGGCCGGGGCGAAGTGGTGGCCGGCATGATCATCATGCTCAAGGGCGAGAACGCCAAGGACGTGGTGGGTCGGGTCCAGGACGCGGTCGCCGAGCTCCAGGGGGCGCTGCCCGAGGGGGTCCGCCTCGACGTCTTCTACGACCGCACCTCGCTGATCGAGGCCTGCATCCACACCGTGGTCAACGCGCTGCTCGAGGGCGGCATCTTCGTCATCCTGGTGCTGTTCCTGTTCGTCGCCGAGCTGCGCTCCGCGCTGATCGTCGTGGCCTCGCTGCCGCTCACCTTCCTGGTGACCTTCATCTTCATGGGCTCCGCGGGGATCACCTCCAACCTCATGAGCCTCGGCGGCCTGGCCTTCTCCGTCGGCATGGTCGTGGACGCTTCCATCGTGGTGGTGGAGAACTCCCGCCGCCACCTGGCGCACCTGACGGACCGCGCCTCGAGGAGGCGGGCGGTCGCCGAAGCCGTGGTCGAGGTGGCGAAGCCCGTCGCCTTCTCGGTGCTGATCATCGCGGTCATCCTGGTGCCGCTGTTCACGCTGCAGGGGATCGAGGGCAAGATGTTCGCGCCGCTGGCTGCGACGATGCTCATCGCGCTGCTGGTCTCGCTCGCGGTGGCGTTTACGATCATCCCCGTCCTGGGGGAGCGGTTCCTGAACCAGGGCCCCGAGCGGGAGTTCGGCTTCATCCGCCGCTTCCACCGCGGCTACGTGCGCCTGCTCGGCCGCGCCGTGCGGCGGCCCGCGCTGACGCTCGGGATCTCGGGCGCCGTGCTCGTCGCCTCGCTGGCGCTCGTCCCGCTGGTGGGCACCGAGTTCATGCCGCCGCTGGACGAGGGGGCGCTCGCCGTGAACGTGGTGCGGTTGCCCAACGCCTCGCTGGACGGGTCGGTGCGCGTCGCCGGCTTCATGGAGGAGCGCCTGCGGAAGTTCCCCGAGGTCGAGACCGTGGTCAGCAAGACGGGCCGCGCCGAGATCTCGGAGGACCCGATGGGCCCGGAGCAGACCGACGTCTTCATCATGCTGAAGCCGCGCAAGGAGTGGGGCGCCGGGCGCGACCGGGCCGGGCTCGTGGACGCCATCCAGAAGGACCTCTCCGAGATCCCGGGGCTGCGCTTCTCCTTCTCGCAGCCGATCGCGCTGCGGGTGAACGAGCTGATCTCCGGCGTGAAGAGCGACCTCGCGGTCAAGGTCTTCGGTCCCGACCTCGAGGTGCTGAAGTCGTTCGCGGACCGCGCGGCCGCCGTGCTGCAGGGGGTCGAGGGCGCCCGGGACGTGAAGGTGGAGCAGGTGTCCGGCATGTCGCAGATCGACGTGGTGATCGACCGTCAAGCCGCGGCGCGGCACGGCATCCGGATCGCCGACGTCAACGCCGCCGTCGAGACGGCGGTCGCCGGCAGGTCGGCCACGACCCTGATCGAGGGGCAGCGGCGCATCGCCGTGGTCGTGCGCTTCCCGGAGGCGGCCCGCAGCAGCATCCCCGCGCTCGAGCGGCTGCTGATCGCGGCCCCGGGCGGGGAGCGGGTGCCGCTGGCGCAGATCGCCGACTTCGCGGTCGTCGAGGCGCCGGCGCAGGTGAGCCGCGAGAACGGCATGCGCCGCGTGGTGGCCGAAGTCAACATCCGCGGCCGCGACCTCGGCGGCTTCGTGTCCGAGGCCCGGGCGCGCCTCGCGCCGCTGACGGCGGAGCTCCCGGTCGGCTACCACGTCGAGTTCGGCGGGCAGTTCGAGAACCAGCAGCGGGCCATGCGCCAGCTCGCGATCGTCGTGCCGGTGGCGCTGTTGCTCATCATGGTCCTGCTCTACCTGGCGCTGGGATCGTTCCGGAGCTCCCTGCTGGTGCTGCTCAACCTGCCGTTCGCGCTGGTCGGCGGCGTGATCGCCGTGGTGGTCTTCGGGATGCCCGTGTCGGTGTCCGCGGCGGTCGCCTTCATCGTCCTGCTCGGCATCGCCGTGCAGAACGGGGTGGTGCTGGTGGCGTTCTTCCGGCAGCTGCGGGAGCGGGGCGAGACGGTGGCCGACGCGGTGATCGACGGCTGCGACCTGCGGTTCCGACCGCTGCTGATGACCGCCCTCGCCAGCTTCATCGGGCACCTGCCCATGCTCTACGCCACGGGCGCGGGCGCCGACATCCAGAAGCCGCTGGCGGTGGTGGTGATGGGCGGGCTGGTGACCTCGACGCTGCTGACGCTGATCGTGCTGCCGACGCTCTACGCGCTGGTGGAGACCCGCCGCATCGGCAGATGACGGCGGGTCTCCGTGACGGCGGGTCTCCGACGGTGCGCTACGCCGCGGCGGGGGGCGTGGGCGCCGGGCGGGCGGCCAGCTCGCGGTCGAGCATGAACAGGCCCGGCCCGTTGCCGCCCATCATCGCCAGCTTGCCCAGGATGGCCTCGACGGCGGCCTCCTCCTCGACCTGCTCGCTGATGAACCACTGCAGCGTGATGTTGGTGGCGAAGTCGTTCTCCTTCATGGCCAGGCCCGCGAGGTTGTTGATGTTCTCGGTCATGTGGCGCTCGTGGGCCAGCGCGGCCTCGAACATCGCCGTGGGGTCGGCCCACTCCGTGTCGGGCTGGGGGATGGCCCGCACCAGGGCGTGGCCGCCGGTGGCGTGGACGTAGTCGAAGAACTTCATGGCGTGCTGCAGCTCTTCCTGCGCCTGCATGCGCATCCAGTGCGCGAACCCCTCGTAGTTGCGGGCCTGCGACCAGGCGGACATGGCCAGGTACAGGTAGCCGGAATAGAATTCGGCCTGGATCTGCTCGTTCAGGGCCTTCTGGATCCTCTCCTTCAACACGTCGGGTCTCCTTGCTCGGGGGTCGCGGGGGCGGGTCACCGCCTCAAGGATAGGGCCGCACCGGGGCATCGTCCACTAGGGCGTTGCTTCGGCGGTTAAAACTTGATATTCGTGTTCAGGTGCACGGGTGGCGGCACCCGGGATTCGTGCCGATCATGGGCCGCGCCGCCGCGCAGCCGGCGATGCCCGCCTGAACCTGCCCGGTCCCCGCCGGATCGGTCGTCTTCTCGCGCCCCCCGCCGCCGTGCGGGGCAGCGGCCCCCCTGCGGGCCTGGAAAGGAACGATTCCATGCCGATGAAGGAACTCGACACCTTCCGCGTCTCCTACCTCTCCATCCTGGACGAGGACGCGAACGTGGACAAGGAACTCGAGCCGAAGCTGAAGAAGCCCGAGCTGGTCGAACTCTACCGCCAGATGGTCTGGGCGCGCCGCACCGACGAGCGCATGCTCAAGCTGCAGCGCCAGGGCCGCATCGGCACCTTCGGGCCGAGCACGGGCCAGGAGGCGGCCCAGTGCGCCGTCGCCTTCGCCATGAAGAAGCAGGACTGGTTCGCCGGCGCCTTCCGCGAGCACGGCGTGCGCCTGCTGCGCGGCGAGAGCCTCACCCGGCAGCTCGTCTACTACAACGGCCAGGAAGAGGGCAACATCAACGAGGGGTCGGCCAACCCGCGCAACCTGCCCATCTCGGTGATCGTGGGCGCGCAGCCCCTGCACGCGGTGGGCCTGGCCTACGCCATGCGGCTGCAGGGCGAGACCGAGACCTGCGCCGTGACCTTCATGGGCGACGGCGCCACCAGCGAGGGCGACTTCCACGAGGCGATGAACTTCGCCGCCGTCTGGAGCCTGCCGGTGCTCTTCGTGGTGCAGAACAACCAGTGGGCGATCTCGGTGCCCCGCTCCAAGCAGACCAAGTCGGCGACCATCGCCCAGAAGGCCATCGCCTACGGCATGCCCGGCGTCCAGGTCGACGGCAACGACGCGCTGGCGGTCTACGCGGCCGCCTCGGAGGCGCTCGACCGCGGCCGGCGCGGCGAGGGGCCGACCCTGATCGAGGCCGTGACCTACCGCCTGATGATGCACACCACGGCCGACGACCAGTACAAGTACCGCACCAAGGAGGAGGAGGAGCTGTGGTGGCGCCGCGATCCCCTGGTGCGTTTCCGCAGCTACCTCGAGGCGAAGAAGATCTGGTCGGAGAAGGACCAGGAGGCGCTCGAGGAGGAGTACAAGGTCGAGATCGAGAAGCAGGTGAAGGCCTTCGAGGAGATGTCGGGCTGGAAGCCGGACGCCCCCTTCGACCACGTCTTCGGCACGCGCCACGAGCGCATCGAGCAGCAGCGCCGGGAGTTCCTGGCCGAGACCGCGAAGGAGGCCGACCGTGGCTAAGCTCAACATGGTCCAGGCGATCAACCTCGCCCTGGACGAGATGATGGCGGAGGATCCGTCGGTGGTCGTGCTGGGCGAGGACGTCGGCGTCGACGGCGGCGTGTTCCGCGTCACCGAGGGCCTGATCGAGAAGTACGGCGAGGCGCGCGTCATCGACACGCCGCTGGCCGAGAGCGCCATCATCGGCACGGCCATCGGCATGGCCCTGGCCGGCCTGAAGCCCGTGGGCGAGATGCAGTTCTGCGGCTTCTCCTACCTCATGATCCCGCAGCTCGAGGGACACGGCTCGCGCTACCGCTCGCGCACCCACGGGCAGTTCCACGTGCCCCTGGTCATGCGCGTGCCCTACGGCGGCGGCGTGCGCGCGCTGGAGCACCACTCCGAGAGCCGCGAGGCGTCCCTCGGCCACTTCCCGGGCGTGAAGGTCGTCATCCCGTCGGGACCGCGCAACGCGCGGTCGCTGATGCGCGCGGCGATCCTCGATCCCGACCCGGTGGTCTACATGGAGCCCAAGCGCTCGTACCGCGCCTTCAAGGAGGACGTGCCGGAGACGCCCGAGACGGTCGAGATCGGCAAGGCGCAGGTGGTCCAGGAAGGCACCGACGTCACGGTGATCGCCTGGGGCGCGATGATGCACACCACCAAGAAGGCCGTCGAGGAGATCCGCCAGGCCCGCGGCGCCAGCATCGAGCTGATCGACCTGCTGACGATCTCGCCCATGGATACCGAGACGATCTGCGCCTCGGTGCGCAAGACGGGCCGCCTGGCCGTCGTCCAGGAGGCGCCGCTGAGCTTCGGACCCGCCAGCGAGATCATCGCCACGGTCAACGACCACGCCCTGATGCACCTCGAGGCGCCCGTGAAGCGCGTGTGCGGCTACGACGTCGTCACGCCCTACTTCGGCCGCGAGAACCTCTACATGCCGACCGTCGGGCGCGCCCGACGCGGCATCGAGGAAGTGCTGGACTTCTAAACGGAGCCTTCGAGGAGGAAGCCGATGTTCGAGTTCAAGCTGCCCGACCTGGGCGAAGGCATCCACGAGGGCGAAGTCCTCAAGTGGCACGTCCAGCCCGGCGACGTCGTCGTCGAGGACGCCCCGCTGGTCGAGGTCGAGACCGACAAGGCGGCCGTGACCATCCCGTCGCCCCGCGGCGGCAAGGTCGTCTCGACGACCGGCGAGATCGGCGACGTGGTGGCGACGGGCCAGGTCATCGCGGTCATCGACGACGGCAAGGGCGCGGCTGTCGCGCCTCCCGCCAAGTCCGCTCCCGCGCCCGCCCGCAAGCCGGCCGGCAGCGGCCGCGCCGCGGAGGAGACGCCGGCCGGGCTGCCCGTCGAAGAGCCCGCGCCCGCCGTTGCCGCCGCTCCCGCCCGCACCGTGACGCAGCCCAACAGCACGGTCTCCGGCCGGCCGGTGCCCGCGGCCCCGGCCACGCGCCGGCTGGCCCGCGAGCTCGGCGTGGACCTGACGCAGGTGCCCGGCACCGGCCCCGGCGGCCGCGTGACGCCCGCCGACGTGCAGGCGTTCCTGGCCGGCGGCGCCCTGAACGTCCAGAGCACGATGCCGGCGCCGGTCGCCGCGACCGGACCGGCCGTCGAAGGCACGACGCGCCTGGCCGCGGCCGCGAGCGCCATCCCGTTCCTGGACCTCGAGCCCCTGCCCGACTTCGCGCTGCTGGGCCCGGTCGAGGTCGAGCCGCTGCGCTCGATCCGCCGCAAGGTGGCGCGCAAGATGACGACCTCGATGATCCTGGTGCCGCACGTCGCCCACATGGACGACGCCGACGTCACGGAGCTCGAGGAGTTCCGCCTGAAGATGAAGGCGCGGCGCGACGGCGAGCCCGGCGGCAAGCTGACGCTGCTGTCCTTCGTGATCCGCGCGATCACCGCGGGCCTGCGGGCGGCGCCGGCGTTCAACGCCAGCCTCGACCCGTTCCGCGAGGAGATCGTCTACAAGAAGTACTACAACATCGGCTTCGCGGCGGACACCGGGAAGGGCCTGGTGGTGCCGGTGATCCGCGGCACCGACGTCAAGAGCATCCGCGAGATCTCGCGCGAGATCGAGGAGAAGGCCGCGCTGGCCCGCGAGGGCAGGCTGCCCCTGGAGGACATGCAGGGCGGCACCTTCACGATCACCAACGTCGGCCCGCTGGGCGGCACCGCCCTGATCCCCACGATCAACTACCCCGAGGTGGCGATCCTGGGCATGGGCCGCGTGCAGGAGAAGCCGGTGGTGCGCGACGGGCAGATCGTGATCCGCAAGATCCTGCCGCTGACGCTCGCCTTCGACCACCGCGTGGCCGACGGCGCCGACGCGGCGCGCTTCGTGGGCGAGCTGGTGCGCAACCTGAGCGACCCGAACCTGCTTTTATTGGATACCTAGAACCGAGGAGAGGCCGCTCATGGTGATGGGAAGCCTGAACACCGAAGTCGAGGTCGTGGTCATCGGCTCGGGGCCCGGCGGTTACGTGGCGGCGCTGCGCCTGGCGGACCTCGGCAAGGAAGTCATGGTCGTCGAGGAACGGGAGCGCCCCGGCGGCGTCTGCCTGCTGGAGGGCTGCATCCCCTCGAAGTCGCTCATCAACGCCATCGAGCTGAGCGAGGCGGCCAAGGGCGCCGGGCGCATGGGCCTGACCTTCACCGGCCTGAAGCTCGACCACGTGAAGCTGCGCGAGTGGACCGACGGCGTGGTGGCCCAGCTGTCCGGCGGCGTCAAGACGCTGCTGCAGAAGCGCGGCGTGGAGATCGTGCACGGGCGCGCCCGCTTCCAGGACAGCCACTCGCTGGCCATCGAGGGGGGCGGCACGATCGCCTTCAAGCAGTGCATCATCGCCACCGGCTCGTCGCTGAACCGGCTGCCGCCGGGCATCGACCAGAGCGTCTGGTCCTCGGCCGACGCGCTGAAGCTGCAGGAGGTGCCCGGGTCGCTGCTGGTCGTCGGCGGCGGCTACATCGGCCTGGAGCTGGGCCTGGTCTACGCCGGCCTGGGCAGCGAGGTCTCGGTGGTCGAATTCTTCCCGCGCCTGCTGATGGGGGCGGACCACGACCTCGTGGACGTGATGGTCAAGCAGGTCTCCAAACGGCTGCACTCGGTGATGACCGACTCCAAGGTCAAGGGCATCGAGCCCCGCGACGGCGGCTTCGACGTGGAGATCGAGCACGAGGGCAAGACCGCGCGGCGGCGCTACGACCGGGTGCTGGTGGCCATCGGCCGCCGCCCCAACACCGACGACATCGGCCTCGATCACACGAAGGTCAAGGTCGACGACAAGGGCGTGATCGAGACCGACGGCGAGTGCCGCACGGCCGAACCGCACATCTACGCCATCGGCGACGTGTCGCACGGCCCCATGCTGGCGCACAAGGCCAGCCGCGAGGGCAAGGTCGCGGCCGAGTCGATCGCCGGCCACAAGGTGGAGTTCGACAACCGGGCCATCCCGGCGGTCGTGTTCACCGACCCGGAGATCTCCTGGTGCGGCCTGACCGAGCGGCGCGCCGAGGAGCTGGGTGTGGCGGTCAACGTCGGCCGCTTCCCGCTGTCGGCCCTGGGCCGCGCGCGGGCCATCGGCCACACCGAGGGCCTCGTCAAGGTGCTCTCCGAGCCGGAGACCGACCTGATCCTGGGCGTCGGCATCGTCGGCCCGCACGCCAGCGAGCTGATCGCCGAGGGGGCCCTGGCCATCGAGATGGGCGCCACCCTGGCCGACCTGACCGAGACGATCCACCCGCACCCGACGCTCAGCGAGGCGCTGATGGAAGCCGCCGAGATGGCCGCCGGCACGGCGGTGCACGTCTTCAAGCGCGGCTGAACGAGCGGCCGGAACGCCATGCCCCTGCACCCCGACAGCGACACCCTGCCCGGCTGGGACCTGGACGCGGACCTGGTCGCGGCGGTCGCCGCGGGCGCGCCCGCGCGCGTGCGCGTGCTGCGCTGCGCCGCGCCGCAGGTCGTGGTCGGCCGCGGCGGGCGGGCCGGCGTCGAGGTGGACCTCGCGGCCGCGCGCGCGGCCGGCGTGCCGGTGCTGCGGCGGCCGGGCGGCGGCTGCGCGGTGCTGCTGGACCGCGGCAACCTCGTGGTCTCGCTGGTCGCGCCGATGGCCGGCATCGGCGGCGTGACCTCGGCCTTCCGCGCCGCCACCGCCTGGGTCGTCGACGGCCTGGCCGGCTGCGGCGTCGCGGGCGTCGCGGGGGACGGGGTCAGCGACCTGGTGCTGGGCGACCGCAAGGTCGGCGGCTCCTGCATCCAGCGCACGCGCGGGCTGGTCTACTACAGCACGACGCTGCTGTTCGACCCCGACCTCGACCTCATGGAACGCCTGCTGCCGCACCCGCCGCGCGAGCCCGGCTACCGCCGGGGCCGCCCGCACCGCGCCTTCCTGGGACGGATCGGGTTGCCGCCCGACGGCGACCCCGAGACCTTCGCCCCCCGGCTCGCACGTGCGCTGTCGGCGTCGATTCCCCGATGGTGAGCATTCCCGACCCAGTCCCTATCTATGTCAACAATTTAACATATTCGATCTAATTTCTATCCGCTTATTACACTTTAAGTTAGTCGGTGAATGTCCGCACAGCGATGAGATATTGCAAATTTGTATCAATACGCGGAATGCCGCGGTCCGCCGGAATCCCCCAGAGGGGATGATTTTTGTATCGTTAAAAAAATCAACCTGCTATCGGACCACCGTGAAAATTTCTCCATGTTTGCTTGACACAGCCGATCCCAATGATGACCTTGCGGACGTTAACAAATAAACATTCAGCGAACGCGAGTGGGACATGAAGCAGATCAAGTCGAACATCCCCCTCAAGACGATGGAGCGGCTGGTGACGTACCGGCGCCTGCTGCAGTACCTCGCGTCCGAGGGACGCGCCTTCGTCTTCTCCCACGAGCTCGCCAAGCTGGCGAACAACACCGCGGCGCAGGTCCGGCGCGACCTGATGATCATCGGCCACCACGGCAGTCCCATCCGGGGCTACGGCGTGCGCTCGCTGGCGGCCCACGTCGACCGCCTGCTGGCCCAGCACGAGCCCAGCCGCGTCGCCCTGGTGGGGGCCGGCAACCTGGGCCGGGCCATCCTCGCGCACGTCGGCTTCCAGCTGCCGGGCATCACCATCCTGGCGGCCTTCGACAGCGACGAGGAGCGCACCGGCCGCGTCATCGCCGGGGTGCGCTGCTACCCGGTGCGGGAGCTGGAGAGCCGCGTCGTCGAGCTGGGCATCAACGTGGGGATCCTCGCGGTGCCGGCGGCCGAGGCCCAGGAGGTCGCCGAACGCCTGGCGGCGGTCGGGGTGACCGGCATCCTGAACTTCGCGCCGGTCCCGCTGCGCCTGCCGCAGGACGTGGTGGTGGACGAGGTCGACATCGGCCTGAAGCTGGAGCGCATCGCCCTTTGCTGTCAGTGAGGAGGAGCCGGACCATGAACCCCTGCGTCGTCGACATCCTGGAGAGCTTCCCCGGCGCCCGCCGCGACAGCCTGATCCCGATCCTGCAGGCCGTGCAGGAGCGGGACGGCTACCTGTCGCGGGAATCCGTGCTGGCGATCGGCCGCCACCTGGACCTGCCCGCCAGCAAGGTCTACGGGGTGGCCACCTTCTACAACCAGTTCCGCTTCACGCCGATCGGCCGCTTCCACGTGCAGGTCTGCCGCGGCACGGCCTGCCACGTGAAGGGGTCGGCCAACGTGCTCGACGCGGTGGAACGCGAGCTGGGCGTCAAGGCGGGCGGCACCACGCGCGACGGCCTGTTCAGCCTCGAGGTCGTGGCCTGCATCGGGGCCTGCGGCCTCGCGCCGGTCATCGCCGTCGGCGGCGACTTCCACGCGGGCGTCGCCCCGCGCGACGTGCCCGCCATCTTCGCGGCCTACCGCGAGCGGGCGAAGGGGGGCGGCAGCGATGCGGCCTGACGCGACCACCGTGAACCCCGTGAGCGCGGAGCGCCTGCGGACCCTGCTGCGCGACGACGACGGGCGCGACGCGGCGACGACCGCCGAGCTGCGCCGCCTGCGGCGCGAGCAGAACGACCGGCCGATCGTCTACGTGGGCGCCGGGACCTGCGGCCTCGGCGCGGGCGCGGGCAAGGTGCTGGCCGCCGTGCGCGCGCACCTCGCGGCCGGCGGGATCGACGCCGAGGTGGTCGAGACCGGCTGTATCGGCCTCTGCTCGGAGGAGCCCCTGCTGGAGGTCCAGCTGCCGGGCCGGGCGCGGGCGGTCTTCGGCCGCGTGATGCCGGCGGACGTGCCGGGCCTGCTGGACGCGATGCTGGCCGGCACGGTGCCGACGGCCCACTACCTGGGCCAGCACGGGCCGCAGGCCCTGCGGCGCTGGGAGGGACTGGCGGCGCTCGCCGACCACCCGTTCTTCGCCGGGCAGACGCGCTGGGTGCTGCGCAACTGCGGCCTGATCGACCCCGGCAGCCTGCAGGAGGCCCTGGCCTGCGGCGGCTACCGCGGCCTGGTCAAGGCGCTGCGCACGCTGACCCCGGCCGAGGTCTGCGCCGAGGTCGAGCGCAGCGGGCTGCGCGGGCGCGGCGGCGGCGGCTTCCCCACCGGGCGCAAGTGGTCCTTCGCGCTGAACACCCCCGCCGATCAGCGCTACATGATCTGCAACGCCGACGAAGGCGATCCCGGCGCCTTCATGGACCGCGCCGTCATCGAGGGCGACCCGCACCGCGTGCTCGAGGGCCTGGCCCTGGCCGCCTACGCGGTCGGCGCCACCAAGGCCTACGTCTACATCCGCGCCGAGTACCCGCTGGCCATCCGGCGCCTGCGCGAGGCCATCGCCCAGGCCGAGGCCTGCGGCCTGCTGGGCGACGACATCCTCGAGAGCGGCTTCGACCTGAAGGTGACCATCAAGAAGGGGGCCGGCGCCTTCGTCTGCGGCGAGGAGACCGCGCTGATCCACAGCATCGAGGGGCGCCGCGGCATGCCGCGGCCCCGCCCGCCGTTCCCGGCCGTCTCGGGCCTGTTCGGCAAGCCGTCGGTCATCAACAACGTCGAGACCCTGGCCAACGTGCCGCAGATCGTCGAGCGGGGCGCCGGCTGGTTCTCCTCGCTGGGCACCGAAGGCAGCAAGGGCACCAAGGTGTTCGCGCTGTCGGGCAAGGTCGCGCGCACCGGCCTGGTCGAGGTGGCGATGGGCACCTCGGTGCGCGAGATCGTGTTCGGGGCGGGCGGCGGCATCCCCGGCGGCAAGGCCTACAAGGCCGTGCAGATCGGCGGGCCGAGCGGCGGCTGCATCCCCGGGCAGCACCTCGACATCCTGGTCGACTACGAGTCGCTCAAGACGGTGGGCGCCATGATGGGCTCCGGCGGCCTGGTCGTCATGGACGAGGACACCTGCATGGTGGACGTGGCGCGCTTCTTCATGGACTTCATCCAGCGCGAGAGCTGCGGCAAGTGCATCCCCTGCCGCGAGGGCACCAAGCACCTGCGCGACATGCTCGACGCCATCGTGCGCGGCCGCCGCCGCGAGACGGGCGCCGACGCCTTGGCCCGCTTCAAGGGCGTGACCTACCTGCCGCGCCTGGCGGAGGTCATCCGCGAGACCAGCCTCTGCGGGCTGGGCATGACCGCCCCCAACCCCGTGCTCAGCACGATGCGCTGGTTCCCCGAGGAGTACGAGGCGCACATCTACGAGCGCCGCTGCCCCGCCAAGGTATGCCGCGACCTGCTGACCTTCGACATCGACGCCGATCTGTGCAAGGGCTGCACGCTGTGCGCGCGGGCCTGCCCGGCCGGCGCCATCGTCGGCGGCAAGAAGCAGCCGCACCTGATCGTCCACGAGAAGTGCATCGCCTGCGGCGCCTGCCTCGAGGCCTGCAAGTTCGACGCGGTGGAGGTTTCCTGATGAGCGCGACCGAGACGTTCCGCATCGAGGTGAACGGCCGGCCCGCCGAGGCCCGGCGCGGCGAGACCCTGCTCGACGTCTGCCGGCACGCCGGCGTGGACGTGCCGACGCTGTGCCACCTGCCCGACCTCGCCCCGTCGGGGGCCTGCCGGATCTGCGTGGTGGACGTGCGCGGGCGCGGTCTGGTGCCCAGCTGCTCGTGCCCGGTCGAGCCCGGCATGTGCGTGGAGACGAACTCGCAGTCGGCCACGCGGGCCCGCAAGACGATCGTCGAGCTGCTGCTGGCCAACCACCCCGACGACTGCCTGTACTGCGTGCGGCAGGGTGAGTGCGAACTGCAGGATCTCGCCCGGCGCTACGGCGTGCGCGAGCGGCGGTTCGTGACGGCCAAGAACGACCACCACGCGGACGTCTCGAGCCCCTCGCTGGTGCGCGACCCGGCCAAGTGCATCCTCTGCGGCAAGTGCGTGCGCGTCTGCGAGGAGGTCATGGGGGTCGCCGCCATCGACTTCGTCCGCCGCGGCAGCCGGACCCTCGTGGCGCCGGCCTTCGAGCGGGGCCTGAACGTCTCGACCTGCATCAACTGCGGCCAGTGCGTCATGGTCTGCCCGACCGGCGCGCTGCACGAGAAGAGCCACCTGAAGGAGGTCCAGGACGCGCTCGACGACCCGGCCGTCACGGTCGTGGTGCAGCACGCCCCGGCGGTCTCGGTGAGCCTGGCCGAGGAGTTCGGCCTCGAGCCCGGCGCCGACGTCGAGGCCCTGATGGTCACGGCCCTGCGCCGGCTCGGGTTCGCCCGCGTCTTCGACACGTCCTTCGCCGCCGACCTCACGATCATGGAGGAGGCTTCGGAGCTGGTGAGCCGCCTGAAGGGCGGCGGCCGGCTGCCGATGTTCACGAGCTGCTCGCCCGGCTGGATCAAGTTCGTCGAGCAGTCCTACCCCGACCTGCTGCCCAACCTGTCCACCTGCAAGAGCCCCCAGCAGATGATGGGCGCCGTGGTGAAACGGGTCTGGGCCGCGCGCGAGGGGCTCGACCCGCGGCGGATCTTCAGCGTGGCGGTCATGCCCTGCGTCGCCAAGAAGTTCGAGGCGCAGCGCCCGGAGATGGGCGACGCCCACGAGATCCCCGACGTCGACGCCGTGCTGACCACGCGCGAGCTGGCCCGGCTGATCCGCGTGCACGGGCTGGACCTGGCGCGGATGACGCCGGGCGCCCCCGACCTGCCCCTGGGCGAGCGCAGCACGGCCGGCAAGCTGTTCGGCGGCACCGGCGGCGTCATGGAGGCCGCCCTGCGCACGGCGCACTGGCTGGTCACCGGCCGCGAGATGTACCACCTGACCATCGGCGCGGTCCGCGGCCTGGAGGGCGTGAAGGAGGCCCGCGTGAAGCTGGACGACGTCGAGCTGGGCGTCGCGGTGGTCAGCGGACTGGGCCGGGCCCGGCGCCTGATCGAGGAGATCCGCGCCGGCCGCGACGACCTGCACTTCATCGAGGTCATGACCTGCCCCGGCGGCTGCATCGGCGGCGGCGGCCAGCCGCTGCGGGCCGACCACGGCGCGATCCTGGGCCGCCTGGAGGGCCTCTACCGCATCGACCGCAGCGAGCCGGTGCGCCTGTCGCACCGCAACCGCCATGTGCAGGAGCTCTACGACGAGGTGCTGGGCGCGCCCCTGGGCGCGCGCAGCCACGAGCTGCTGCACACGAGCTACCACGCACGGGAAGGGGCGGTCTGACGTGGACGCCGGCCAGCAGCTCGTCGCCACGATCCCCGAGCGGTGCCGCCTGTGCTACACCTGCGTGCGCGACTGCCCCGCCAAGGCCATCCGCATCACCGGCGGCCAGGCCGAGGTGGTGGCCGAACGCTGCATCGGCTGCGGCAACTGCGTGAAGGTCTGCCGCCGCAACGCCAAGCAGGTGGCCGGCTCGATCGACGACGTGCGCCGCCTGCTGGCCGGGCCGCGCCCGGTGGCGGCGGCCGTCGCGCCGAGCTTCCCGGCCGAGTTCCTGGACCTGACGCACGGGCGTGTCGTGGGCGCGCTGCGCGCGCTCGGCTTCGACCTGGTCTGCGAGGTCGCCTTCGGCGCCGACCTGGTCGCCCGCCGCTACGCCGAGCTGATCAGCCGCCACCCCGGACGCCGCTACATCGCGACGACCTGCCCCGCCATCGTCTCCTACGTGGAGAAGTTCGAGCCCGAGCTGGTGCCCAACCTGGCGCCGGTGGTCTCGCCCATGGTCGCCACCGCCCGCGCCCTGCGCCGCCGCCACGGCGACGACCTGGCCGTGGTGTTCATCGGCCCCTGCATCGCCAAGAAGGTCGAGGCCGTGCGCGAGGGGATCGCCGGCGACGTCGAGGCGGCGCTGACCTTCGCCGAGCTGCACCGCTTCCTGTCCGAGGCCGGGGTCGACCCGTCGCATTGCGAGCCGTCGGATTTCGACGGGCCCGCGCCGGGGCTGGGCGCGCTGTTCCCCATCAGCCGCGGCCTGCTGCAGGCGGCCGGCCTCACCGAGGACCTGCTCGGCAACGAGGTCGTGGCCGGGACCGGCCCCGACACGTTCATGGAGGCGATCGACGAGTTCCGCGACGGCGTGCTGGACGTGCAGCTGCTGGAGCTGCTGTCGTGCAAGGGCTGCATCATGGGCGCGGGCATGACCACCCGGGCGCCGCTGTTCCGGCGGCGCACCGCGGTCAGCGGCTACGTGCGCGAGCGGCTCTGGGTCCCGAGCGGGGAGCGGCGCCGCGCCGAGCTGGAGGAATTCGCCAGCCTCGACCTGGCGGCGGTCTACGCCCCCCACGACACGCGCATGTCGCAGCCGTCGCCGCGCGAGCTGGCCGCGATCATGGAACGCCTGGGCAAGTCCACGCCCGAGGACGAGCTGGACTGCGGCGCCTGCGGCTACCGCACGTGCCGCGAGCACGCCGTGGCCATCCACACGGGCATGGCCGAGAACGAGATGTGCCTGCCCCACACCATCGAGCGCCTCAAGGATTCCCTCGACGAGATCAACGTGTCCCACCGCGAGCTGGCCAGCACCCAGCAGGCGCTGATCAACGCCGAGAAGCTCGCCAGCATGGGCCAGCTCTCGGCCGGCATCGCGCACGAGGTGAACAACCCGCTGGGCGTGGTCCTGCTCTACGCCAACATGCTGCTGGACGAGGCGCCGGCCGGTTCGCCGCTGCGCGAGGACCTGCAGATGATCGTGGAGCAGGCCGATCGCTGCAAGAAGGTGGTCGGCGGCCTGCTGAACTTCGCCCGCAAGAGCAAGGTCGTGCGCCGCCGCGTCCACGTGCCGGAGCTGGTCGACCGCGCGCTCAAGGCGGTCATCACGCCCCCGGGCGTCGAGCTGACCGTCGAGCACCGCCTCGACGACCCCTACGCCGAGCTCGACGGCGACCAGATCGTCCAGGTGCTCACCAACCTGGCCGTCAACGCGGTCGAGGCCATGCCCGTCGGCGGCCGCCTGCGGGTCGTCACCGAGGGCGACGCCGATCGCGTGACGCTGCGGGTCGTCGACACCGGGACCGGCATCCCCCGCGAGATCATCAAGAAGATCTTCGAACCGCTGTTCACCACCAAGCAGATCGGCAAGGGCACGGGCCTCGGCCTGGCCGTCTCCTACGGCATCGTCAAGATGCACCAGGGGCAGGTCCAGGTCTTCTCGAACGCGGACCCCCGCGAGGGGCCCACGGGCACGACCTTCGTCGTGGCCCTGCCGCGCGCCGCCAAGGGAGAACCGGCATGACCGACGCACGCGAACGCAGCTACGCCGGGCGCACCGCCCTGGTCGTCGACGACGACCCCGACGTCCTGGAGCAGATCCGGCTCTTCCTGGAGCGGCTCGGCTTCCGGGTCCTCGCCGGCGAGAGCCAGGCCGAGGGGGAGGCCCTCGTCGACGCCGCCGCGCCCGACCTCTGCATCTTCGACCTGATGATGGAGCACCACGACAGCGGCTTCGTGCTGGCCCACCTCATGAAGAAGAAGAACCCCCAGACTCCGGTTATCCTGGTGACCGGGGTGGCGCACGAGACCGGCTACACCTTCGACGCCGCCACCGCGGAGATGCGCCGCTGGGTGAAGGCCGACGCGGTGCTGGACAAGGACATCCGCTTCGAGCAGCTCGCGGCCGAGATCGCCCGGCTGGTGCAGCCGTGACCGTCGAGACGCTGCGGGTGCTGATCGTCGACGACGAACCCGGGATGCGGCTGGGCGCCGCCCGCGTGCTGTCGCGCCACGCGCAGTCCCTGCCGGAGCTGGGCGTCGAGGTGCGCTTCGAGGTCGAGACCGCCGCCGACGCCGGCGGGGCCCTGGCGCAGCTCGCGGCCGCTCCCTGGGACCTGCTGCTGCTGGACTACAAGCTGCCCGACCGCACGGGGCTCGAGGTGCTCGACGAGATCCGCAGCCGCGGGATCGACGTGGTGACGGTCATGGTTACGGCCTACGCCTCGCTGGAGGTCGCCGTCAGCGCCACCAAGAACGGGGCCTTCGACTTCCTGGCCAAGCCGTTCACGCCCGACGAGCTCAAGTCCGTCGTGGAGAAGGCCGCGCGCACGGTCCTGGCGCACCGCCGCGCCCTGGCCCTGGCCGAGGAGAAGCGGCAGGTCCGCTTCCAGTTCATCCGCGTCCTGGCCCACGAGCTGAAGGCCCCGCTCGGCGTCGTCGATTCGTACCTGCGCATGGTCCAGGACCGCGCCCTGGGCGACGAGCTCGCCGCCTACGACCGGCCGGTCGAGCGGGCGCTGGTCCGCATCGACGGCATGCGCCGGATGATCGTCGACCTGCTGGACCTCACGCGCCTCGAGTCGGGCCAGAAGCGCCGCGATCTCGCGGCGGTCGATGTCGTGGAGGAGGCGCGCTGCGGCCTGGAGGGCGTGGCCGCCGCCGCCGCCGCCCGCGGCATCGCCACGGCGCTGCACGCGCCGGACGCCCTGCCCATGCGGGCCGACCGCGGCGAGCTGGGCATCATCTTCAACAACCTGCTGACCAACGCCGTGAAGTACAACCGCGACGGCGGCCGCGTCGACCTGACCGTCCGGCCCGCGGGCGACGGCGGCGTCGAGATCGAGGTGCGCGACACCGGCGTCGGCATGGCGCCCGCGGACGTGGCCCGCCTGTTCGGCGAGTTCGTGCGCATCAAGAACGAGCAGACCAAGGGCATCGAGGGCACGGGCCTGGGCCTCTCGATCCTGCGCAAGCTCGCCGAGCTGTACGGCGGCGCCGTGGCGGTGACGAGCGAGCCGGACGTCGGCACGACCTTCACCGTGACGCTCGCCGCCGCGCCGGAGGGAACGGAGCCATGAGCGCGTCCCGCCCCGCCGACGGCCGCCCGCCGCAGCGCGCCTTGAGCGCCGGCTTCGCGGACTTCGTCGACGAGGCCGGCTTCCGGCGGCTGATCGGGGCGGGAGCGCCGGAGGCCGCCCGGGTGCGCGACGTGCTGGCCAGGAGCCTGGCGAAGGAGCCCCTCGCCCCGGACGAGGCGGCCGTGCTGCTGCGCGCCGAGGCGCCGGAACTGGTCGAGGAGATCTTCGACGCGGCGCGCCGGCTCAAGCGCGACGTGTACGGCCGGCGCATCGTGCTGTTCGCCCCGCTCTACATCGGCAACCTCTGCGTGAACGACTGCGGCTACTGCGCCTTCCGCGCGAGCAACCCCGACTCGGTGCGCCGCACGCTCTCCCCGGTCGAGGTCGAGGCCCAGGTCGCCGCCCTCGAGCGCAGCGGGCACAAGCGCCTGATCCTGGTCTTCGGCGAGCACCCGCGCTACACGCCGGAGTTCATCGCCGACACGGTGCGGCGCGTCGCGGCGGTCAGGACCGGCCACGGCGAGATCCGGCGCGTGAACATCAACGCCGCGCCCCTGGACGTCGCGGGCTTCCGCACCGTCCACGAGGCGGGCATCGGCACCTACCAGGTGTTCCAGGAGACGTACCACCGCGCGACCTACGCCCGCTACCACCCCGCGCGAACCTTCAAGGGCGACTACGATTTCCGGCTGGACAGCCCGAACCGCGCCTTCGAGGCGGGCTGCGACGACTTCGGGATCGGCGCGCTGTTCGGCCTGACGGACTGGCGCTTCGACGTGCTGGGCCTGGTGGCCCACGCCCGCCACCTGCGGGAGCGCTACGGCGTCGGCCCGCACACCCTGAGCTTCCCGCGGCTGCAGCCCGCGAGCGGCGTCGACCTCGCCGGCGCGCCCTTCGTGAGCGACGGCGACTTCAAGCGGCTGGTCGCCGTCCTGCGCCTGTCGGTGCCCTACGCCGGGATGATCCTGACCGCGCGGGAGCCGGCGGCGCTGCGGCGCGAGATCCTGGGCTTCGGCGTCTCGCAGATCGACGCCGGCTCGCGCATCGAGATCGGCGGCTACACCGAGGCCGGCGACGCCCAGGTCATGGACCGCGAGCAGTTCGCCCTGAGCGACCTGCGCCCGCTCGACGAGGTGCTGCGCCAGCTGCTCGAGGACGGCCACGTGCCGAGCTTCTGCACGGCCTGCTACCGCATGGGCCGCACCGGCGAGCACTTCATGGAGTACGCGATCCCCGGCTTCATCGAGCGCTTCTGCACGCCCAACGCCCTGGTCACGCTGACGGAGTACCTGCAGGACTACGCGTCGGCGGCGACGCGGGAGGCGGGGCGGCGGCTGGTGGAGCGGGAGCTGGCGGCCTTCCCCGAGGGGGCGGCCAAAGAGTCGCTGCGGCGCCGCCTGCAGGCGACCAGGGACGGGCAGCACGACCTTCACGAGTGAGGCGCGGCGGCGCCGCCCGTCCGGAATGAAGGAGGGCGCCCCCGCGGGCGCCCTCCTCGCTTCGGCCGTGTGGGGTCGACGGGCGCGAAGCGCTCGCCGGTCGGCTACTTCACCAGCTGCACGGTGCTGGTCCGGCTGAAGCCGTTCCCGCTCAGGCGCAGGAAGTACGAGCCCGAGGCCAGGCCCGAGGGCGCGAACACCGCGGTGTGCTCGCCGGCTTCGACGTCCCCGTCGACCAGCACGGCCACCTCGCGGCCGCGCATGTCGAAGGCCTTCAGGCTCACGTGGCCGCTGCGCGGCACGCTGAACCGGACGGCGGTCGAGGGGTTGAACGGGTTCGGGTAGCTGGCCAGGACCGCGCGCGGGGCGGCCGCCGGACCGTCGCCGACCGCGGTCACGTAGGCCATGCCCTGGGGGTTGAAGTTCGTCCAGCCGGCGGTCCACTGCTGGTCCATCGGCAGGGCGGGGTCGAAGGCGCCGCGGTAGGTGGTGACCGCGAAGCCGGCCAGGGCGGGGGCGCTGAAGTCGGCGGTGCCGATCAGCTCGGAGCCGGCCGCCGGCACCGGGTTCGGGTTGTTCAGGTCGCTCAGGTCGGTCAGGCCGATGGCGCTGGGGTTGCGCGGGGCCGAACCGGTGTTGGCGTAGGCCGCCGTGTCGTACCAGGTGACGACGCCGGTCCAGCGGCCCTCGTCGTGCACGGTGGCCGAACCGGGCTCGAGCACCGAGGCCTGGAGGCTGAGGTTGCGGACCTGCAGGAGGTCGGTCAGGGCTCCGGCCTGGGTGAAGGCGTCGCGGATCGACATGCCCCAGGGATAGCCCATGATGACCGAGTTGTAGATGCTGGTGCGGGTCGAACGGCGCAGCACGCCCGAGAACTGGAACTTGTGGCCCACCGGCAGGGTGCCGACCAGGGTGTCGGTGCGCTCGGGGCCGATCAGGGTGACGTTGGAGAAGTGGGGGTGGGTGAACGGCGTCGCCTGGGAGGTCGAGCTGCCGTCGTTGTCCGACTCGAAGCCGTTGGACTCGCCCGTGGGGTCCCACTCGTTGAGGTCCTTCATGCCGAAGGCGAACTGGACGTTGCCCGTGTAGCCGAAGTCGGTGTCGAACTCGTCGTCGGTGCCGCCGAAGCACACCAGGTGGTCGCAGTTCACGGTGCCGCCGAACCACTCGTAGGAGTCGTCGTCGGCGTAGCTGACCTGGATGTGGTGGATCTCCGTGCCCGCGCCCACGCCGCCCATGGTCAGGCCGTTGACCTCGTTGTTGAGCTGGAAGCGGTAGCCCGGGTATTCGATGCGCACGTACTTCATCACGCCGCTGTCGTCGTTGGGGTCGGTGCCGCCGTACGAGCCGGCGATGATGCCGCCTTCGATCAGGGGCTCGACCTTGTTCACCGGGGCGCGCCCCAGCAGGATGATGCCGCCCCAGTCGCCGGAGGCGCGCTGGCCCTCGAGCTTCAAGCTCGTGAAGACGATGGGCTGGTCGACCGTGCCCTGGGCGTCGATCTTGCCGCCGCGGGCGACGATCAACGTGGCCGCGGTGTCCGCCCGGCAGACGGTGCCGGCGGGGATGGTCAGGGTGTAGCCGTCCTCGACGAAGTAGAGGCCGGTCAGCGTGTACAGGGTGTCGGGGGACAGGGTGCGGTTCCAGGTCTGCGAGTAGTCGGTCCGGCCGGAATCGAGGCCGGGCCCCAGGATGGCCTGGCCGTGGTACACCGGCGGCGGCGTCGCCCCGGCCACGGCGCCCAGGCCCGCCAGCAGGGCCAGGGCGATCAGCGACGGCTTGAACTTCATGGAGTATCTCCTCCCGTGTGGTGGTGTCGCGCGTTGTCGTTTCATCATCGGTCTCCCCGGCATCCTTGCGGTCCCGTCCCGCCTCGTCGTCGTGTCGTCGTCAAGTCAAGGACCCGCGAATGGAAGCGGATCACGTGCGGATTGGTGACGGCTCGGCTCGACGGTCCCGGTCGGATCGCTCCAGCGAATTCGCGGTCGGTGGCGGCGGCACCTCCTTCGTCGAGGGTGGCGGTCCGGCGGGCGCGCCGCAGCGCGCTCACAGGTCCAGGCTGAACGACAGGGCGTAGCTCACGCCCCGGGTGATCTTCTGGTAGGGCCGCCCCTCGTCGCCGAGGGTGATCTCCTCGTCCTCGTCGAGCAGGTTGCGGGCGGTGGCCTTGAGCTTCCAGCCCTTGCCGAGCGCCTGCGTCAGGGCGGCGTCGAGCTGGCGGCGCGACTCCTCGTAGGCGTCCTCGTCACGCGAGTCGCCGACGGCGTCCAGGCGGCGGCCGACGCGGTTGTACAGGACGCTGGCGTGGGTGCCCCAGTCCGCCTGCCGCCAGGCGAGCGACAGGTTCAGGGACCAGGGCGACTGCCCCTGCATGACGCGCTCCTTGACCGTGTCGATGCGTTCGCCCTGTTCGTCGGTCTGCGAGTCCAGGTACTCGATCGCCGAGGTCACGCGCGTGTAGTTGGCCGTCACGGTGAAGGGGGCCAACGCGCCCCAGAAGCACCCCAGGCCGCGGCGGTACTCCAGCTCGTAGCCCTCGTTGGTGCCGTGCTCCGAGTTGAACCAGGTGCGGACGAAGCGTTCGGGCGAGGGGATGAGGCGCTCCTCGATGGCGTCGACGAAGGTCTTGCTGAACCAGCTCGCGGCGAGGACCTCGCCCTCCTGCGGGAAGAACTCCAGCCGGACGTCGTAGTTGTCGACGGTGGCGCGCCTGAGGTCGGGGTTGCCCTTGACGTTCTGGAAGGTGTTGAAGTCGAAGTACAGCACGTCGGACATCTCGCGGAACTCGGGCCGGTTCACCGAGGCGTAGTAGGCCAGCCGCAGGTTCAGCCGGTCGGACGCGCGCCAGGTGAGGTTGCCAGAGGGCAGGGCGTCGCGGTGGTCGATGCGCGAGAGGACCGACGTGGTGTCCCCGGCCTCCGCCCGCGTGAGGACCCGCTGGTCGGAATCCTCCCAGCGCACGCCGCCGGTCAGGCGCAGGTCGAGACCGCCGAGGCGCAGTTCCCGGTCGTACATCGCGTACCAGGTGCGCAGCTCGTGGGTGCCTTCGTAGGCGCCCGTGAAGACGGTGATCGGGACGAAGCGGAACTTGCCGGGCCCGAAGTTCTCCGGGATGAAGATGCTCCCGGCCCCCCACTGCGTGATGTGGGCGTTGGCGCCGGTGATCTGGGAGGCGTCGGCCGCGAAGGCGTCGATGCCGTAGGTGCGCTCCCGCGACTCGCGGCCAGCGCCGGCCTTGAACTCGCCGCCCAGCAGGGGCAGGTGGGCGTCCAGGCCGCCGCCGTCGCCGTCCTCGGCCAGGGCCGACCAGGTGCGGTAGTTCTCCTTGTGGGTGTAGGTCTCGTCGGCGGTGAGGCTGTATTCGAGGTGCTTGCGGTCGGGCTCGGCGGCGTCCGAGGATGAGCGGTGCCAGTTCCAGGCGAAGCCGGGCGCCTGCTCCCCGTCGGCGAAGTCGTGTTCGCCGCCGATCTGCGCCAGCCACAGCTCGCGCTGGTTCCAGACGATGGACTGCCGCGTCGTCGGGCCGGCGTTCTCGTCGTCGCCCGACATGAACTGCACCTTCTCCCGGGACGCACGGCTGGCGTTCGTCTTGAGGCTCAGCTTGTGGCGCTCCGACAGCTTCAGGTTCGCGTTCAGCAGGGCGCCGATCAGCAGGCTCGACTCGTGGCGCACGCCGGTCATGTCCCAGGGGCGGGACTCCAGGACGATGTCCTCCAGCGGGTCCGGCATGTCGACGACCAGGATCGACAACGGGCTGTCGGTGTACTCCTCGGTGTTGCGGGCGGTCTTGTAGGAGAGGGCGGCCACCAGGCCCAGTTCGCGCGCGCCCCACCGCCAGCGGTCCCCGTAGGAGAATCCCAGCGAGCGGTCCAGGGGCGCCTTGCCGCTGCGCGGCGTCCAGTTGTTGGGCAGGGCCCGCGCCAGCTCGTTGCCGGTCAGGCCCTGCGGCAGGGCCCGCGCGCCGTCGTCCTGGCCCAGCCAGTCGCGGCCGCTTCCCGTCGAGGTCCAGAAGGACTCTCCCGAGGTGCCCTCGCCGTAGCCGGCGGACCAGTTCCAGCGCAGCGAGCGCGTGTCCGGGAACTCCAGGGTGCTCACCTTCACGAAGCCGCCGCTGAAGTCGCCCGGCAGGTCCGGGGTGGCGGTCTTCACGACCACGGTGTTGGCCAGCAGGTTGGCCGGGATCATGTCGAAGGAGAAGCTCTTGCGGTCGGTGTCGGTGTCGGTGCTGGTCACCGCGACGCCGTTCAGCGAGGTGCCGTTGTAACGATCGGTCACGCCGCGCACGAAGACGTACTTGTCGTCGACGATCGAGAGGCCCGTCACGCGCCGCAGGGCGTCGCTGCTGGTGCCGTCGGGGGACTGGGCGATCTGGGCGGCGCTGATCGCGTCGCCGATGGTCACCTCCTTCATGCGCTCGACCAGGATGCCGGTGTCCGTGGACAGGACCCGCTCCCCGGTCACCCGCAGGTCCTCGAGCTGGAAGGCGCGGCCGCCTTCGTCGTCGCCCTGCGCTCCCAGCGGCCGGCCCAGCCGGATGCGCAGGACGGTCTCGCCCTGCAGCTCCACGGCCACGGCCGCGACGGTCTCGGCGGGCCGGTCCTCGAAGCTCACCCGCAGGTCGTAGACGGCCGGGGCGGGCACGGCGACGGCGAAGCGCCCGTCGAGGTCGGTGGTCGCGCCGGCGGCGGTGCCCACGACCAGGATGCTCGCGCCGGCGATCGGCGCTCCCGACGCATCGTCGACCACGACCCCGCTGATCGCGCCCTGCTGGGCGCGGGCGGAGGCGGCGAGCGCCAGCAACAACAGGGCGGCGGCGGTCGGGAGCGGCAGGCTTCGTGCGTTCATGCGTCGGTTGCATCCATGCGTTGAGGTGATGGCGGGTCCGCGGCCGCTGGCCGGGGACCGCCAGGAAGTCTAGCCGCGCATTGTGCGCGTGAAGTTCAAGCGCGTTGAGAATTCGGCGAATCGCGTGTGAAGCGCCGGTGAATGAGCGCGCCTTCACGCAGTTTTCACGCTCCGTTCGCCTTGCGCCCACAATCCGTGGCTAGACTGCGCTCGGATGACGGTCCCGTATTCGCCGGCGCCGACGCGCCGTCACCGCTCAGGAAGGACCAGGCATGGCCAGATTCTCCGTGTTCCTCGCGCTGCTGGGCTGCCTGGCGGCAGCGGCCGCCCGGGCGCAGGCGCCGGACGTGCGCGGCACCGTGGACGGCACCCTCGGCATCCAGCAGCAGACCCAGGCCCGCAAGGACGATTGGGCGCAGCAGGCGGGGACGCTGCAGTCCCGTTACCGGACCGCGAAGGCCGACGTCGCCTACCTAGAGGCGCGGCGCGACTTCCAGGCCGGCCAGGTGCAGGCGATCGAGGCCCGGATCGCGGAGTTCGAGCGGCGGCTCGGCGAGGCCGTGCGCCTGCGCAACGGGATCGGCGACACCCTGTCGGTGATCCTGGGCCGACTGGAGACGCACGTGGCGCGGGATCTGCCGTTCCTGCCCGAAGAGCGGGCGCGCCGCCTCGAGTCGTTGAAGGCGGAGCTGGCCCGGCCCGACGTCTCGTCGGCCGAGAAGCTGCGCCGGCTGCTCGAGGCGCTGCAGGTCGAGGCCGGTTACGGCGGCACGGTGGAGGTGGGGGAGCAGGTGATCGGCCTCGACGGGTCCCCCCTGAGCGTCGACGTGCTGAAGATCGGCCGGCTGTCGCTTTTCTGGCGCACGCCCGACGGCAAGCGCGTCGGCGAGTACGACCGCGCGTCGGCCGGCTGGCGCGAGCTGCCCCGCAAGCACGCCCGCAGCATCGGCATGGCCATGGACATGGCTGCCCGCATCCGCCCGACCGAACTGATCGCCCTGCCGCTGGGAAGGGTCACGCCATGAAGATGCGAAACATGTTGATCGCGGCCGTGCTGGTGCTGCTCGCGGCGGCGGCCCAGGGGCAGGACGTGCGCGAGGCGGCCCGCAAGGCCGACGCCGACCGGACGCGCGCCGAGGCCGAGGCCCTCGCCGCGGAAGAGCGGATCCTCGCCGACGGTGCGGCCCTGACCGCGAAGGTCGGCGAGCTCGAGCGGCGCAGAGGAGGGCTGGACGACGAGCTGGCGGCCCTGGAGCGCCGCCGCGAGGCCGGCGAACGGCGCCTGGCCGAGATGGAAAAGGCCTGGGCCGAGAGCGAGCTGGAGTTCCGCGAGATCTCCGGCAACGTGCGGCTGGCGGCCCGCGATCTCGAGGCGATGCTCACGCAGTCGCCCCTGACGGCGACCGCGCCCGGACGGCCGGGGCTGGTCGCCCCCATCCTCGACAGCGGGTACTTTCCCGGCGTGGACGACGTCTCCACGATGGCGGGCCTCTACTTCGACGAGATCGCCCGCTCGGGCCAGGTGATCCTGGGCGAGGCGCCCTTCGTGAGCCGCGCCGGCGAGGAGGTCGCGGGCCAGGTGATGACGATCGGCAAGTTCACCGCGCTCTACCGGCACGGGGGCGAGACGGGCTTCCTGCGCTACATGCCCGAGTCCGCCCGGTTCATCGCCCTTTCCTCCCTGCCCGGCCGCGGCATGCGTTCGCTGCTGGACAAGTACCTGACGGGGCGCGGCGAATCGGTCATCGTCGACCTGTCGGGCGGCGCCGCCCTGAACGCGGTCACCCAGCGACGCGGCTTCCGCGAGGAGATGCGCGCCGGCGGCCCCCTGATGTACCCCCTGGGTCTGATCGCGCTGGCCGCGCTGGGCATCGTGGTCTACAAGGCGTGGTTCCTCAACAAGGTCGGTCACAACACCGACAAGTACATGACCCGCGTGAACCGCCTGGCGGCCGAGGGCAACTGGCACGAGTGCGAGGACATCGTGCGCCGCCACAAGGGCGAGCACTCCCCGGTCAACCACGTCATCGAGGCCGGCCTGCTCGCGCGCCACGAAGACCGCGAGACGCTCGAGAGCGTCCTGCAGGAGTCCATCCTGCGCGAGCTGCCGCGCCTGGAGCGGGGCCTCTCGACGCTGGCCATCTTCGGCGCGGTGGCGCCGCTGCTGGGGCTGCTCGGCACCGTCACCGGCATGATCGACACCTTCCGGGTGATCACCCTGTTCGGCACCGGCGACCCGAAGCTCATGTCCGGCGGCATCAGCGAGGCGCTGATCACCACCGAGATCGGGCTGTTCGTCGCCATCCCCATCATGCTGCTGCACACGTTCCTGTCGCGGCGCGTCGAGGAGATCATCGGCGAGATGGAGGAGAAGGCCGTCTCCCTGACGAACATCATCCACAAGGAGCAGCGGCGGCATGTCGGCACAGCTGCAGTTCGCGCTTGAGTACCTGCGCTCCGGCGGCTGGGTCATGGTCCCGATCGGGATCTGCTCGGTGGCCATGTGGATGTTCATCGTCGAGCGGCTGCACGCGTTTCGCGCGCTCGGGAGCGGCGACGTGACGATCGCCGAGGCGGTCGGGGCCGTCTCCGGCGGCGCCGCGCTGCGCCCCGTCGACGGGCTGCGGGCCAGGCTGGTGCGCGACTTCCTCGCCGAACGCTGCGGCTATCCGGACATCGACGGCGAGATCGTGCGGCACAGCGCCATGAAGCTGCGCAACGCCCTGCGCGCGCGCCTGGCGGCCATCGCGGTGCTGGCCGCCGTGGCGCCTCTGCTGGGCCTGCTGGGCACGGTGCTGGGCATGATCGCGACCTTCGACGTGATCGCCTTCTTCGGCACGAGCAACGCCAAGGCGATGGCCGGCGGCATTTCCGTCGCCCTGATCACGACCCAGAGCGGCCTGATCGTGGCCATCCCGGGCCTGTACATCAGCGGCAACCTGTCCCGCAAGGCCAAGCATCTCGAGATCATGCTCGACGAGATCACCACGGTGCTCGTGCGCCACGTCCGCGGCCAGACGGCGTTCTCACGGGAGGCTGGATCGTCATGATCAACGTTCGCAGGTCCCTGCGCGGGGGCGACAAGGTCAACATCGACATGGGGCCGCTCATCGACATGGTGTTCCTGCTGCTGATCTTCTTCGTGGTGACCACGAGCTTCGTCAAGGAATCCGGCGTCGACGTGCAGCGCTCGACGGCGGCCACGGCCGAGGTCAAGGAGCGCGGCAACATCATGGTGGGCCTGACCGTCGAGGGCGAGGTCTGGTTCGACGGCGATCGGGTGGACGTGCGCAGCGTGCGCGCCCACGTCGAACGGGCCCTGGCCGAGGACCCCGAGAGCGGCGTGGTCATCGTCGCCGACAAGAAGAGCGAGACCGGCCTGGTCGTGCAGATCATGGACCAGTGCCGCCTGGCCGGCGCCAAGGACGTCAGCTTGGCCGCCAACCGCGGGGACGGCGAGTGAACGGCGCGGCGTCGCTCGACGGCGGTCCGCGTCGCTGGGTCGGCCCGGCCCTGCTCGCGGCCCTGCTGGTGAACCTGGCCCTGCTCGTGCTCACGATGCAGCTGACGAAGCACCGTCGCGCGACCCAGGACATCAGCGAGCCGGCGGGCATCAACCTCGTGACGCTGGCCCCGCCCGAGCCGCCGCGACAGGAGGAGGCCGCGCCGCCTGCGAAGCCCGAACCGACACCGCAGCTGGACTTCACGCCGGACCTGACGCCGCCGCCCCTGGATTTCGGCGGCGTGGACCTGGGCCCGACCGTGAGCGTGAACCTGGGCGGGATCAACGCGACGCCCGTCGTCGAGGAAGTGATCTTCGAGTCCTTCGAGCTGGACCAGCCTCCCCAGGTCGAGATGAGGGTGCCCCCGGTCTACCCCTTCAAGGCGCGCGAGCAGGGGATCACCGGCGCGGTGCAGGTGAAGCTCAAGATCAACATGGACGGCAGCGTCGGACGGGTCGTCATCCTCGACGCGCGGCCCAAGGGCCTGTTCGAGGACGCGGTGCGCCAGTGCGTGCCGCGCTGGCGCTTCCGGCCGGGCATGGTCGCCGGCGAGGCCGTGACCTCGTGGGCGGTCACCACGCTGAACTTCGAACTCGAATGAAGGACACGTCGTGAGCCCGAGCCGCCGTGCGACCATCACCGTCGCGTTGCTGCTGGTCGCCGTCGCGGCCGCCCGCGCCGCGGCCCCGGCCGCGCCCTTGGCCACGCTGGCCGACGTGCCGAGCCGGGCCCGCCTGGGCATCGTCAAGGCCCTGCAGGCCCGCGGCGCCGGCCGCGCCGAGGATGCGGTGCTGCTGCTGCAGGCGGAGCTGCGCGAGCGCCCGCAGGAGGATCACTGGCTCCTGCGCCACCACCTCGGGATGTCGCTGATGCAGGCCAAGCGGCCCGCCGAGGCCGTCCCGCAGTTCGAGGCCGCGATCGCCGCCGAGCCCCGCCACGCCGAGAGCTGGCTGGGGCTCGGCCAGTGCGCCTACGAGATCGGCGATTTCGCGACGGCCGGCCGCGCCCTCGACGAGGGTTTCCGCCGCAACCCGCGCAAGGACCCCTCGTTGCTGTACTTCGCCGGCGTCGCCTACCTGCAGGGCGGGCTGCCCAAGCAGGCGGCAGGGTTGCTGGAGCAGCTCGCGGGCGGCTTCTACGGGCGGCCCCAGCTCGACGCGTTCCGGGCCTTGATCGCCGCCTGCCTGGAACTCAAGGATCCCGAGCGCGGGCACCGTGCCGCCGACGCCATGCTGGCGGCGTACCCCGCGGCCCCGGAAGCCTGGCGACTGGCCTTCCAGCACGCGGCCGCCGTCGGCGATCACCGGCGCGCCGCGGTCGACCTGACCGTCGTCGACTACCTGCAGCCGCTGCAGGGACGGGAACGCGTCCAGCTGGGCGACCTGTACCGCGCCGTCGGCGCCCCTTCCGAAGCGGGCCGCCACTACGAGCAGGCTGTCTGCGACACCAGCGGCATCGGCGACTACGAGCGGTTGGCCACGGCCTGGCTGTCGGCCCACGAGCCGCAGCGCGCGCGCGACGCGCTGAACCAGGCGCTCGCGCGCAACCCGACGGCGCGTTTCTGGGCCCTGCTCGGCGATCTGGAATTGGCGCAGGAGAACCACGCCGCGGCACTCGCGGCTTTCGAGAAATCCCTGGAACTCGACCCGCAGCAGGGCCGGCTCCGGCTGATGGCCGGGTTCTGCGCGCTGGAGACGGGCGCGGCCGACGCGGCCCGTTCCCACCTGGAGAAGGCCGCCGCGTTCCCGGACCAGTCCGCCGGCGCCGCTCGACTGCTGTTGCGGGTGGCGCCGGCGCAGCCGTGAGCGCGGCGGCCGGCCGCTACTTCCGCTTCTCCCGCACGTAGACCGAGCGCAGCGAGACGTCCTTGTCCGCCCACGGCGGCTTGAAGGTCATCAGCACCGTCAGCTCGCTGCCGTCGGCGTTCAGCTCGTAGGATGTCGTGCGGACCTGCCCATCCTGGCCCTCGCTGCGCACGACGATCCGGCCCGAATCGGCCTTGGCCGTCTCGAAGACCTGGCCGCGCTGGGTCCAGCGTTCGCACTTGCGGCCGTCGGTGGTGACGGTCTGCGAGATGTCCATGGCGTCGGTCACGCCGAACTCCGGCCCCTCGTGGAACAGGACCAGCCGCGAACGCCCGCCGGTCATTTCGGGCGGCGCGCCGGCGCCGGCGGTCTTGCCCGTCTGCCCGCCGCCGAAGCTGCCGCTGCGCGTGTTGGACTGGCCGCCGCCGCTGCCCATGCCGCCGCCGCCGCCCATGCCTGGGCCGCCGCCCATGCCACCGCCTCCGCCCATGCCACCGCCTCCGCCCATGCCGGGTCCGCCGCCTTTGCCGCCGCCGGGGCGGTTGCCCGGGGTTGCCGACTTCGGCATGAGCTTGGCGGGATCGTCGGAGCGCGCGATGTCCAGGGTCCAGGTGCCGTTGAAGCCGGAGGGCTTCGCGGCAGGCTTGTCCTGCGCGGCGAGCGCCGTCGGCAGGATCGCCATCGAGAGGATGACGAGCAGCACGGTCTTGGATGATGTCATGGACAGGTCCTTCCCGGGGAGTGGGGGTGTGCATCACCATACGCACGGGCGGGGCGGTTCCTGCGGCGCCGAGGATTCCAGGAGCGCCGCGGGCGGGCATCGGGTATGATGCCCCGACCCGTGCGACGATCATCCGGGACCAGGAGGCACCCATGGCCGCGACCCGCCTGCCCGCCGGTTTCCACAGCCTGACCCCGCAGCTCGCCGTCGACGGCGCCGACCGCGCCATCGAGTACTACAAGCTGGCGTTCGGGGCGGAACTGTTGCGCCGTCACGAGGGGCCGGGCGGCAAGGTGGCCCACGCCCTGCTGCGCATCGGCGATTCGGTGCTGATGGTCAACGACGCGTTCCCGGAGTGGGGCTCGCACGCGCCCTACGAGAACCTCTCGCCCTGCACCCTGCACCTGTACGTGGACGACGCCGACGAGACGTTCGCGCGGGCGGTCGCCGCCGGCGCGAAGGTGACGATGCCGGTGCAGGACACGTTCTGGGGCGACCGCCACGGCGAGCTGCTCGACCCGTTCGGCCACCGCTGGGCCGTGGCCGCCTGCGTCGACGAGATGACGCCGCAGCAGCTCGAGCGCGCCGCCGAGGAAGCGATGCGGCGGATGCGGGCAGGGGACGATTGACCCGGACGGATGACCGGCACAGATGACCGTTCAGTCGCCGGACATCCGTCCCGTCACGATGTCCAACGCCAGCGAAGCCGCCGCGTACCCGAAGATCCCCGGCAACGCGATCCCGCTCGGCAATCGATTGCGGATCCGTCCCCGCTCGTAACGCGGGTCGTTCGTGTCGGGCGCCAGCGCGTCGGCCGGTTCCTCTTCCGACCATACGCAGGGGATGGGCGCGGTCACCCCGCGCCGCCGCAGGTACTTCCGCACCCTGCCGGCCAGCGGGCAGCGCCGGCTCTCCCACAGATCCCCCGCCCTCACGAACGACACGTCGGTGCGGCCGGCGGCGCCCATGCTGCCGACCACCGGTATGCCGCGCGCGACGCACGTCGCCAGCAGCTCGACCTTGGGGTTGAGCGCGTCGATGGCGTCGACGACGCAGGCCGGCGGCGGCGCGAGCAGCGCGTCGGCGGTGTCGGCGTGGAAGAACGCCTCCACCTCGTCGACGGCGGTGTCGGGGCAGGTGCGCCGCAGGGACCCGCCGACGACCGCGACCTTCGGGCGGCCGACGTCCGCGTCGGTCGCGCAGGGGCTGCGGTTCAGCGACGACGCCGTCACCGGGTCGAAGTCGATCAGCACGAGCCGGCCGACCCCGCTGCGCGCCAGCGCCAGCGCGGCGTGCGCGCCCACGCCGCCCAGGCCGCAGACGACGACCGACGCGGCGCGGATGGCCGCGAAGCCGGCTTCGCCGTAGAGGTCGACGGTGCGCGAGAAGCGCTCAGGGCAGTCGGAAGAGGTCACGGGCGTTCTCCGTGGTGAGCGCGGCGGCGGCTTCCGCCGTCAGGCCGCGCAGTCCGGCCAGGGCGAGGCAGACCTCGCGCACGTGCCGCGGCTCGCAGGCGCCGGCGGGCACGTCCTGCAGGCCGATGGACGGGGCGTCGGTCTCCAGCACGATGCGTTCCGGCGGCGCCGTCGCCGCGGCGCGCCGCGCCCGCGCGTCCGGCCGCGTGACCGCGCCGCCGAACCCCAGGTGCAGGCCGAGGTCCAGGTAGCGGCGGGCCAGTTCCGGCCCGCGCGAGAAGGCGTGCACGACGCCGCGCACCGGCGCGTCCCCGTAGACCTCGCGCAGCAGCGGCACCAGGTGCTCGGCGGCGCCACGGTCGTGCAGGATCACCGGCAGGCCCAGCTCGCGCGCCAGCCGCAACTGCGGGCGCAGGACCTCGATCTGCCGATCCAACGCCGGGGCGTCGATCTTGGCGTCGAGCCCGATCTCGCCGACGGCGACCGCCCCGCAGGCGAGCAGGCGCGCGCGCAGGTCGTCGAGGTCCAGGGCGCGGTCCGCGACCCACGGGTGCAACCCCAGCGCCGGGTGCACGCCGGGGTGCGCCGCGGCGAGCGCCGCCACCGCGTCCCAGGATTGCGGATCGTAGGCCGGCGTCACGATGTCGCTCACGCCCGCCGCGCTGGCGCGCGCCAGCACGCCGTCGAGGTCGTCGGCCAGCGGCGGGGCGTCCAGGTGCGCGTGCGTCTCGATCAATCGCATGGCCGGATCATGCCCGAGACGCGCCGTCCCGTCCAGCCCGTCACACGCGCAGGCCGGCCTCGGCCAGGAACCGGCTGGGCGATTTCTTCGAGCAGACGATCTCGAGGCGGTGGCGGGCGCGAGTCAGGGCGACGTAGAAGAGGCGCCGCTCGGACTCCAGGCCGCCGTCGTCGGACGCCGAGTGGGAGTGGGGGATCTGGCCGCGGTCGACCCCGTAGAGGATGACGCGGTCCCACTCGCGGCCCTTGGCGGCGTGGATCGTCGCCAGCTCGCAGGCGCCGTCGAGGGCGACGCCAGCGTCCGCGCCGGCCCGCGCCACCTCGCGCAGCAGGGCCGAGGTGCGCGCCAGCACGGCGGTCGTCCCGGGCGCGCCGTCGCGTCCCGGTGCGACTTCACGAACCAGGGCGACGACCAGCTGCGCGCCGGCGGCGCGGTCGACCAGCGCGTGGACGCGGATGCGGCCGCGGTGCGGCGCGCCGGGGCGCAGCGGTTTGCGGAAACGGCGGCGGTTGTGCCGGATCAGGCGGCGCGACGCGACGGTGATGCGCCGGCCGCAGCGGTAGTTGCGGATCAGCGGGTGCCGCTCGAGGTCGGGGTAGACCTGGTCCAGCTCGATCACCCGTTCGACGGAGGCCCGCCGCCAGGCGTAGATGCACTGGTCCTCGTCGCCGACGCAGAACAGCGAGTCCTGCGGGGCGGCCAGCAGCCCGACCAGCAGCGCCTGCGCCGGTTCGATGTCCTGGTACTCGTCGACCAGGACGTGGTCGAAACGCGCCTGCCAGCGGCGGCGGACCTCGGCGTCGCGCTGCAGCAGCGCCACGGCGCCGGCGATCAGGTCGTCGAAGTCGAGCCGGCCGCGCTCGTCCAGTTGGCGCTGGTAGAGATCGTAGAGCCGGGCCGCGGTGCGCGCGCGGGCATCGCCGCCCGTCGCCTGCGCCAGCGCCGTCGGCGGGTCGACCATCGCCGACAGCTTGAAGCCGCTGACGGCGTTGCGCGCGGCGGTGACGTCCAGCGCGACACCGTCGGCCTCCGCGTCGCGGGCGCGTTCGGCGAGCCGTTTCCAGGTGTCGTCGTCGACCTCGCCGACACCTGCGCGCGTGCGGCCTTCCTGCTTCAGCAGCGCCAAACCCAGCCCGTGGAAGCTGCGTACGCCGACGCCGGTCACGCCGGCGCGCTCCAGCCGCGCCGCGATCTCGAGCTTGGCGTCCCGGTTGAAGGTCGAGCAGAGGATGCGCTCCGGCGCGGCGCCGCGGTGGAGCAGCTCCTTGACCCGCTCGACCAGCACGCTGGTCTTGCCGCTGCCCGCCGGGGCGATGACCTGCACCACGCCCGTGCCGGCGCGCACGGCGCGGCACTGCTGGGGGTCGAGGGAGAGGGGGCGCGGTGACGGCCGCCGGTCGCGCCGCTCGCCGTGCCGTCCTCTCGCGCGGTCTACGAGTAGCGATAGCCAATGTGGTCCGTGCGCGTCCGGCGCGTCGGCGTCGAGGCGATCGACCGCAGCCGGCTGCCCCGCGAGCCAACGCAACCGCTCCAGCGTCCAGGGGTGGCGCCATTCGGGATCGACGAACGCCTCCGGCGCGAGGGATTCCAGGCTGCGGTGGGCGTGGATCAACAGCCGACAGCCGCGCCGGTGCGCGGGCGCGGCCAGCGTGCCGTGCACCAGGCGCAGGTCGTCGACCGCATCGCAGGGCACGTCCAGGACGGCGACCCGGTCGTGGCGGGAAAACGTCGCGAGCAGTTTGGCGTTCGGGTTGATCAGCGAGCGACGGACGCCGCGGGGCCGCGAGGCCGCCACGGCGGCCCGCCACTTCTCGTACCTCACGACGTGCCAGCCCGTGCGCGCCAGGCGGGCGGGGTCCGGCGCCGCCGCCGTCCAGGTCATGGCGGTTGGCCCACTCGACAACGTCATGTCCCGAAACGAGTTGCCGCGCTCATCGCCCGGGGCGGTCCTCACGGTCTCGCCGTCGTGCCTGCGCGGGCGCACCGTGCCGTCCCTCCAGGACATCGTTTCTCCACCCGCCGACGAATTGATTTGATATCATCAACGACGGACTTCATCCCCCAGCCTGCGAGGTCGTCCCATGCCCGCTTCCAAGCGCCGTGCCAACCGGATCCTTGCCTTCGCGTTGCTGACGATTCCCTTGGCCGCCGCCGTGCCGGCCCGCGCCGTCATCGTGGCCCACTGGCGATTCGACGAGCCGGCTGGCACGAGCATCGCGGTCGACGAGACTGGCGGGTACGGGGGCACGCTGGTCGGCACGGCGACCTTCGGCGCCCCCGGCGTCCCCGGCGCCGCGGGCGGCGCGCTGGAACTCGGCTTCGGCGGCGGCGGCGCCGTCGACATGGGCGACGTGCTCGCGTTCGGCGACGAGGACTTCTCGCTGGCGATGTGGGTCAAGACCCTGCCGGGGGCGGCGGGCGTGATGTACCCGGTGAGCAAGCACGTGTCGGGCTACGGCGGCTACCTGGTCGGCCTCAACAACGACGCCTCCTACGGCGCGCCGGGGAAGGCCTGGTTCTTCGACTTCGGATCGCCCGGCGAGCAGGCCTTCTCGACCACGGACGTCAACGACGGTCAGTGGCACCAGATCGTCTGCACTTACCAGCAGGGCGGCCTGCTGGGCATCTACGTCGACGGCACGCCGCGCGAGGACCTGCATGACGGGCCGTCGAACCTGCCGACCTCGGCGCGGTTCATCGTCGGCGGCATCGATGCGGGAGGCGTGAGCCCGTGGTTCCAGGGCTGGATCGACGACGTCCAGGTCTACGACCACACGCTGAAGCCCCACCAGATCGACTATCTCTACGCGCACCCGACGTACGTCTTCATCGACGAGATCCTGCCCGTCACCGCCGGCCTGCGGCTCTGGCTGCGGGCCGACGAGGCCGTGGCCGACGGCGACCAGCAGCCCGTCGCGATCTGGGCCGACCGCTCCGGGCAGGCCCTGCACGTCACGCAGGCCGACCCCGCGGCGCAGCCGCGTTTCATCGAACGGGCGGAGTGCTGCAACCCGGCGGTCCGCTTCGACGGGAACGACTTCCTGATCCGCGAGGGCGTCGCCGGCTCGTCCCTGACGTCGACGGACGCGGCGACCGTGTACGTCATGGCGCGGCAGGACGGCGCGGACGTCTACAACACGGTCCTGGGGTGGGGCTACGGCGACAACCGCCTCTTCGTGCACTACACGTGGGGCGGCTGGCTGGTCTTCCAGCACGGACCGCCCACGGGGGCCGGAGGAGCCGGTTCCTGGGCGCCGCCGGCGGGATGGGACGACGCCATCCATCTGGTGGAGCTCAGGCGCGAGGCCGGCCTCTTCTCCTGCCTGATCGACGGCGCGGACCTGGGCGACCAGGCCACGATCGGCGCACCGAACCCGGCGGCGGTCCAGTCGCTGCTGATCGGGTCGGACGCCTACCGCCTCAACGACATGACCGGCGACGTCTTCGAGATCCTGGTCTACGACCGCGCCCTGTCGCCCGCGGAGCGGCTGGCCGTGCGGGACTACTTCGAACAGCGGTACTCCCCGACCCTGGTCGGCGTGGAGACGCCGTCGCCGACGCGGCCTGCGCTCGCGGTCGCGCCCAACCCGTTCAACCCGCGCACGGTCGTGTCCTTCGAGTTGCCGCAGGCGGGGGAGGTGTCCGTCGCAGTCCACGACGTCCAGGGCAGGCTTGTCCGACGGCTCGCCGCCGGCGCCCACGGGGCCGGCCGCCACGAGCTCGTCTGGGACGGTCGCGACGATCGCGGCCGCGCCGCAGGCGCGGGCGTCTACCTGGTGCGGCTGTCCGCACCGCAGGGCGACGCCGCGACGCGCGTCGTGCTGATCAAGTAGGTCGCGGGTCCGGCGACGAGCCGTCCAGGCCCAGGTCCGCGGCCGCGCGCGCCAGCGCGCGGTCGCGCGTCCAAAGACGGCAGCCGCTCAGCAGCGCCGCGGCCAGCAGCTGCGCGTCGATCCAGCCAAGGCCGCGGCCGTGCAGGCCCCGGCGCTCGATCAGCTCCAGGGTCTCGCGATCGTCGGCCGTCGCGGCGACCGGCAGCGCCTTCAGCAACGCGAGTATTTCGTCGCGCCGCCGCAGCCCGCCGCACGCCAGTTCCCCGATCACGCCGGGATGCGTCAACACGGCTCCGTCCTCGAGCAGGGCCGCGAGCGCGCGATCGTGTCGCCGCAGGTGGTCGACCCAGACGGAAGTGTCGACCAGGGTCACGATCGTCCTGCCTGGTCGTCCGGATTCGAATCGTGGGATGCGCGGCGCCTCGGCGTTCGTTCGAGCGACGGATCGCTGCCGCCGAGCCGCGCCAGGCGGCGCGCGCTCTCGCGTGCGATCAAGGCTTCCAGCCCCAGGCGGACCAGCGAAGTCTTCTCGGTCTCGCCGGTCAACCGGGCGGCCTGCTCCAGCAGCCGGTCGTCGATGTTCAGGGTCGTTCTCATATGCATGAGTATGTATATCCTATGCATCGGTGTCAAGACCCCGCACGCACGTCTGCGAACCGGTTGCCGGAACCGTGCCATGGGTTTATCAATGAGGATGACACTCAACCGCACAATTCGGCCGCCCTCGCGGCCTTGCACCGGAGGACATCACCATGATCAACCTCACCGAGAATGCCCAGCAGGAACTCAAGCGACTGGCCACCCGCGACGGCCTGAACGCCCCGGTCGTCGTGCTGGGCGTCGACAGCGGCGGCTGCTCGGGCTTCAGCTACCGCATGGGCATGGACACGCGCGTCCAGGACGGGTACCAGGCGTTCACGTACGAGGGCTTGACCGTGGCCTGCGCGCCGGACGCCTTGCCGTTCTTCAAGGACATGGAGATCGACTTCTCGAAGGACCTCATCGGCGGCGGCTTCAAGTTCCGCAACCCGAACGCCAAGGGCACCTGCAGCTGCGGGACGTCGTTCCGCGTTTGAAGCGGATTCCGGAGGTCCGTTGACCAAGAAGTTGCCTTGACGGGCCGTTATTTGTTTGCCCTAATCGGACTGATCCGATAGCATTTCCGTCGCTTGCGCCGGGTCGTCCCGGTTCGTCCCCTGCAGAAAATGAAATCGAGCCGCCAAACACGGCGGCCCCACGCCCTCGGGCGGAACGCGGGAGCAGCCCTTTGGATTCCCAGCAGAAGGACCCCCGGCGGGGCGGGCTCGATCCTTTCCGGTTCCCGAAATGGGCCAACACGATCCGCCTCCCGGTCACCCTGGCGGCGGCGCTGGCGCCCCTCTACATCCTCTGCCTGCTGTACCTGCTCTTCTCGCCGGGCGCGACGAGCGTGGGCTACCAGCCGCAGCAGCCGGTGCCCTACAGCCACCAGCTTCACGCCGGGCAGCTCGGCATCGACTGCCGGTACTGCCACACGGGCGTGGAGACGGGCGCGGCCGCGACCCTGCCGCCGACCTCGGTCTGCATGAACTGCCACGCCACGGTGCGGGCGCAGAGCGAGAAGCTGCAGCTCGTGCGCGAGAGCTTCGCGACCGGGATGCCCATCCCCTGGGTCCGCGTCCACGACCTGCCGGACTTCGTCTACTTCGACCACAGCGCCCACGTGCGGCGCGGCGTCGGCTGCGAGAGCTGCCACGGCCGCGTCGACAAGATGGAAGTCGTGCGCCAGGTCGCCGGCCTGAACATGGCCTGGTGCCTGGGGTGCCACCGCGATCCCGTCCCGCACCTGCGTCCCGAGGACGCGGTGACGGTCATGGGCTACGCGCCCGACGAGCCCCAGCTCGAGCTGGGGCGCCGGTTGCGCGATGCCCGCCACATCACTCCGAAGACGGATTGCTCGACATGTCATCGATGAACCAGAACGGCCTCGACCACGACTACTGGCGCAGCCTGCAGGAGCTGGCGGACGAGCCCGAGTTCCGCCGCTTCCTGGAGGGCGAGTTCCCCGAGCTCGCCGAGGTGCCGACCGACGCGATGTCGCGGCGGCGCTTCCTGCAGGTCATGGGGGCGTCGGTGGCCATGGCCAGCCTCGTCGGCTGCCGCTGGCCGCAGGAGACCATCGTGCCGTTCGCGAGCCGGCCCGAGGGGACGACGCCCGGCACGGCGCGACGCTACGCGACGGTCATGGAGCTGGCCGGCGCGGTCAGCCCGTTGCTGGTCACCAGCTTCGACGGCCGCCCGATCAAGGTCGAGGGCAACCCCGACCACCCGCTGAGCCTCGGCGCCTGCGACCTGTTCGCGCAGGCGGGGCTGCTCGAGCTCTACGATCCCGACCGCAGCCGTTACGCGCTGGAGCGCGTGAACGGCCACCCGCGCCGCCGTTCCCGCGGCGAGGGGGAGACCGCGGCCGCGGCCGCCTTCGCGGCGTTGCGCGCCCGCCGGGGCGCCGGGCTGTCGGTCCTGACCGAGGCCACGAGTTCGCCCACGTTCGCGGCGCTGCGCGCGCGCGTGCGGGACGAGCTGCCCGAGGCCGCCTGGTACGAGTACGAACCGGTCTCGCGCGACAACGAGCGCCTCGGCACCGGCCTGGCCTTCGGGGAGGCGCGCCGCGTGCGCGTCGATGCCGGCAAGGCCCGCGTGCTGGCCTGCTTCGACGCCGACCTGCTGCTGGACCACCCGACGGCCCTGCGCAACGCGCGCGATTTCGCCGGCGGGCGCCGCGCCGAGGACGGCGCGATGAACCGTCTCTACGCCGTCGAGAGCGAGATGAGCCTCACCGGCGGCATGGCCGACCACCGCGTCGCGATGCCGAACCTGGAGATCCCGCACGCCCTCTACGGGCTGGCCGCCGAACTGGTGCTGGGCCGCGGCCTCGCCCTGCCGGCCGGTTACGAGGCCGTGCTGCCCGCGCTCGAACACGCGCGCGCCGCGGGCCACGCGCCGGCCTGGCTGGGCGCGCTGGCCGGCGACCTGCTCGCCCACCGCGGGGAATCGCTGATCGCGGTGGGCCCGCGCCAGCCCGACCACGTCCACGTGCTGGCGATCCTGCTGAACGAGGCCCTGGGCAACACCGGCCGCACCGTGAGCTACGGCCCCGACGACCAGCGCGGCCTGTCGCACGGCGCGGCCATCGCGACGCTGGCCGTGGCGATGGGCAAGGGCCAGGTCGAATCCCTGCTGATCCTGGGCGGCAACCCCGTCCACGACGCGCCCGCCGACCTGGACTTCGGCGGCCTGCTGGACAAGGTCGCCGATTCCTGGCACCTGTCGCTGTTCGTGGACGAGACCTCGCAGCGCTGCCGCTGGCACCTGCCGCGGTCGCACTGGCTCGAGTCCTGGCACGACGTGCGCGACCACGACGGCCGCTACGCGGTGGCCCAGCCGCTGATCGCGCCGCTGTACGACGGTCGTACGCCGCTGGAGCTGCTGTCGCTGCTGCTGGACGGCGTCCTGCGGCCGGCCCACGACCTCGTGCGGGCCACGGCCACCGGCCGGTCCGGCGCCGGCGACTGGGAGGCGCTGCTGCACCGAGGTTTCGCCGAGGCGACGCCCGCGGAAACCCCGGCGGTCCTCGACGGACGCGGCGTCGTCGCCGCGGTGCGCCGCGGCGGCATGGCGAAGCCGCCGGCGATCGGCCGCGAGAACCTGGAGCTCGTGTTCGTGCGCGACCCGTCGCTGCACGACGGCCGCTTCGCCAACAACGCCTGGCTGCAGGAGCTGCCGGACTTCATGACCAAGCTGTCCTGGGACAACGCCGCGCTGTTCGGCTTGTCCACGGCCGAGGCGCTGGGCGTCGCCCACGGCGACCTCGTCGAGCTGGAGCTGGGCGGCCGCCGGCTCGAGGCCGCCGTCTACGTGCTGCCGGGCCACGCGCCCTGGTCGGTGAGCCTGAGCCTGGGCCACGGCCGCACGGCGGCAGGCAACGTCGGCAACGGCACGGGCTTCCGCGCCTACGCCTTGCGCACCGCCGCGGCCCCCGACGCCTGCGCCGGCCTGAAGGTGGCGCGCACCGGCCGCAGCTACCCGCTGGCCACGACCCAGGACCACCACGCCATCGACGCGGTCGGCATGCGCGAGCGCGAGAAGCGCTCGCGCTCGCTGGTCGTCTCGGGCACCCTCGCCGAGTACCGCGAGCACCCGGAATTCGCGTCGCACCGCACGCACCACCCGCCGCTGGCCTCGCTGTGGCGGGAGCGCCCGCGCGAGGGCCACGCCTGGGGCATGACCGTCGACCTGAGCACCTGCATCGGCTGCAACGCCTGCGTCGTGGCCTGCCAGGCGGAGAACAACATCCCGGTCGTCGGCAAGGAGCAGGTGGGCAAGGGCCGCGAGATGCACTGGCTGCGCCTGGACCGCTACTTCCAGGGCGACCCGGACGCGCCCGCGGTCGCGCACCAGCCCGTCGCCTGCGTGCACTGCGAGCTGGCTCCCTGCGAACAGGTCTGCCCGGTGGGCGCGACCATGCACAGCGAGGAGGGCCTGAACGTCATGGCCTACAACCGCTGCGTGGGCACGCGCTACTGCTCGAACAACTGCCCCTACAAGGTGCGGCGGTTCAACTGGTTCAACTTCAACAGCGACATCCCGGACGTCCGCAAGATGGTCTACAACCCCGAGGTGTCCCTGCGCGCCCGCGGCGTCATGGAGAAGTGCACCTACTGCGTGCAGCGCATCGAGACGGCGAAGATCGACGCCAAGAACGAGGGCCGCCCGGTGCGCGACGGCGAGATCGTCACGGCCTGCCAGCAGACCTGCCCCACGCAGGCCATCGTCTTCGGCGACCTCAACGACCCGCAGAGCCGCGTGGCGAAGCTGACGACGGGCGACCGCGCCTACCACCTGCTGGCGGAGCTCAACGTGAAGCCGCGCACGGCCTACCTGGCCCGGCTGCGCAACCCGAACCCCGAACTCGCGGAGAGCGCCGATGGGCATCCTGCTCACTAGGGACACGATCGACAACACGGCCCACGACCCGGCGCGGCCGCAGGAGCTGATCACCGGCGGCTACGACTTCACGACCCTGACCGACAAGGTCTGCGGGATCGTGGAGCGCCGCGGCGCGCCGCGCGCCTGGTGGGTGGCGCTGGGCTTCATGGCCAGCCTCGCGGCGATGATGTTCGGCATGATCGGCTACCTGATCTACAAGGGCGTCGGCGTCTGGGGCCTGAACAACCCCGTGGGCTGGGGCTGGGCGATCGTCAACTTCGTGTTCTGGGTCGGCATCGGCCACGCCGGCACGCTGATCTCGGCCATCCTGTACCTGCTGCGCCAGCAGTGGCGCACCAGCATCAACCGCTTCGCCGAGGCGATGACGATCTTCGCGGTGGTCTGCGCCGGCATCTTCCCCGGCATCCACGTCGGCCGCGTCTGGGTGGTGTGGTGGCTGTTCCCGCTGCCCAACTTCCAGGCCATGTGGCCCAACTTCCGCAGCCCCCTGCTGTGGGACGTGTTCGCGGTGGGCACCTACGCCACGGTGTCGCTGCTGTTCTGGTACACGGGCATGGTGCCCGACCTGGCGACCCTGCGCGACCGCGCCACGACGAAGGTCCGCCGGATCGCCTACGGCTTCTTCGCCCTGGGCTGGCGCGGCTCGAACCGCCACTGGCACCGCTACGAGAAGGCCTACCTGATCCTGGCCGGCCTGGCGACGCCGCTGGTGCTCTCGGTGCACTCGGTGGTGTCCTTCGACTTCGCGACCTCGCAGATCCCGGGCTGGCACACGACGATCTTCCCGCCCTACTTCGTGGCGGGCGCCATCTTCTCGGGCTTCGCCATGGTGATGACCTGCCTGATCCCGGCGCGCGAGTGGTACGGCCTGAAGAACATCGTGACGCTCTACCACCTCGAGACGATGGCCAAGATCATCCTGGCCACCGGCACCATGGTGGGCTACGCCTACGCCACCGAGTTCTTCATCGCCTGGTACGGCGGCAACCCCGCCGAGCAGTTCGCCTTCATCAACCGCGCCTTCGGCCCCTACGCCTGGGCCTACTGGATCATGGTCAGCTGCAACGTCATCTCGCCGCAGCTGTTCTGGTTCAAGAAGATCCGCACCAGCCCGGCCGCGCTGCTGGTCATCTGCATCTTCGTGAACATCGGCATGTGGTTCGAGCGCTTCGTGATCACGGTGACCTCGCTGAGCCGCGACTTCCTGCCCGCGGCCTGGGGCTACTACCGTCCGACGGCGATCGACGTCCTGACCTTCGTGGGCAGCTTCGGGCTGTTCTTCACGCTCGTGCTGCTGTTCATGCGGTTCCTGCCCATGATCGCCATGGCCGAGGTCAAGACCGTGATGCCGCAGAAGCACTGGGAAGACAAGGTGTCGCGTCCGGTGGGCGACTACCACGGGACCAACCCCGGGGACCGTTAGCAGAGCGAGAGGCGATGGCGACACGAGAGACACCCGGCCTCTACGGCTACCTCGCGGAGTTCCGCGAGCCGTGGGACCTGATCGACGCGGCCGCCAAGGTCCGCGACGCCGGCTACACCCGCTGGGACTGCCACACGCCGTTCCCGCTGCACGGGCTGGACGGCGCCATGGGGATCCGCGGCACGCGCCTGCCCTGGCTGGTGCTCTGCGGCGGTCTGACCGGGCTGACCCTGGCGCTGCTGATGCAGTGGTGGATGAACGCGCACGACTACCCGTTCCTGATCAGCGGCAAGCCCCTGTTCGGGCTGCCGGCGGCGGTCCCGGTCACCTTCGAGCTGACGGTGCTGCTGAGCGCGCTGACGACGTTCTTCGGGATGTGGGGGCTCAACCTGCTGCCGCAGCACCACCACCCCCTGTTCAACAGCGAGCGGTTCCGGCGCGCGACGTCCGACCGCTTCTTCATCTCGATCGAGGCGCGCGACCCCCTGTTCCGGGGCGAGGGCACGCGCGAGTTCCTGGCGGGCCTGGGCGCCGATGCCGTCGAGCCCGTGGAGGACTGACCGATGCCGAGAATCATGAAGTCCGCCGCCGTGGTGCTGACCCTGCTCGCGCTCATCCCGGTGCTGATGCTGGTCAAGGCCCGCGTCACCGACAGCGGCCGGCCGCGGCTGTCGCTCGTCTACGACATGGACGACCAGGCCAAGGTCAAGACCCAGCGGGCCGGCGCGCTGTTCGCCGACGGGCGCGCGATGCGGCCGCCGCCGGCCGGCGCCGTCGCCCGCGACGAGCTGGTGGGGCAGGACCGCCGCCGGGACGGGCGCGTCGACACGCTGTGGGTCGAGACCTTCCCCGCGCCGGTGACCTCGGCGACCCTCGAGCGCGGGCGCGAGCGCTTCGGCGTCTACTGCGCGCCCTGCCACGGGCTGGCCGGCAACGGGGACGGCATCGTCGCCAAGCGGGCCGAGGCCCTGATGGAGGGCACCTGGGTGCCCCCGTCGAACCTGATCGACGCCGCGGTCCGCGCGAGGCCCGTCGGCCACCTCTACAACACGATCCGCTTCGGCATCCGCAAGATGCCGGCCTACGGATCCCAGATCGGCGTCGACGACCGCTGGGCGATCGTGGCCTACGTGCGCGCCCTGCAGGCCGCGCAGGCCGGCTCGCCGGCGGACCTGGCGCCCGCGGACCTGGCCGCGCTCGGTCCGCCGCCCGCGCCGGCGGCGGCGACGACGGCAACAACGACGACGATGACGACGCAGCAGTGAGGGTGGCGCCCGTGGGCGCCGCGAACCCGATGGGAGCGTGAGGTCTTGTCTCAACACGCGCGACGTGACGTGGCCGTCCTGGACGGCGACAACCTGGTCCTCGGCGGCGCCGCCCGGCGCATCGCCGCGGTCGGGCTCGCGGTCGGGGTGGTCGGGCTGGGGGCCGGCTTCCTGCTGGGCCGCGCCGCCGGCGACGGCATGCGGCACTTCCTGCACGCCTGGCTGCTGAACTGGCTGTTCTTCCTGTCGCTGTCGCTGGGCGCGCTGTGGTTCGTGCCGCTGCAGCACCTGACGCGGTCGACCTGGAGCGCGGTGGTGCGGCGCCTGGCGGAGATCGTCTCGGGCACGCTGCCGCTGATGGCGCTGCTCGCGCTGCCCGTGCTGCTGAACCTCGGCGACGTCTACGTCTGGGCCGACCCGGCCCGCGTCGCGGGCGACCCGCTGCTCGAGCACAAGGCGGGCTGGCTGAACCCGGGCTTCTTCACCCTGCGGATCGTCTTCTACTTCGCCGTCTGGATCCTGCTGGCCACGATCTTCCGCCGGCGGTCCCTGCGCCAGGACGCGACGGGCGACCCCGCGATCACCGCCGGCTCCGAGCGGCTGGGAGGCCCCGCCCTGATCCTCTACGGCCTGACCCAGACCTTCGCGGCGTTCGACCTGCTGATGAGCCTCGACGCCCACTGGTTCAGCACCATGTTCGGCGTCTACTGGTTCGCCGGCATCGTCGCCAGCTTCTTCGCGGTGATGACGCTGCTGACCGCGGGCCTGCAGCGCTCGGGCCGCCTGGTGCACGCGGTGACCCTCGAGCACTACAACGACTACGGCCGGGCCATGTTCGCCTTCGTCTTCTTCTGGGCCTACATCGCCTTCAGCCAGTACATGCTGATCTGGTACGCGAACATCCCCGAGGAGACCGGCTGGTACCTGCGCCGGCAGGAGCACGGCTGGTCGGCCGTGGGCTACCTGCTGATCTTCGGCCACTGGCTGATCCCCTTCGCCGGGCTGATGTCGCGCTTCACGAAGCGGCGCGTGCGGCTGATGGCGTTCTGGGCGGTCTGGATCCTGGTCATGCACTGGGTCGACCTGTTCTGGCTGATCATGCCCGAGCTGAGCCCGGGCGGGATCCCGCTGCGGCTGATGGACGCGGCCCTGCTGGTGGGCATGGGCGGCCTCTACGCGGCGACGCTGGCCCTGGTCGCCGGGCCGCGCCTGCTGGTCGCGCGGCGCGATCCGCGGCTGCGGGCCTCGCTGAACTTCGAGAACTACTAGACGGGAGGGGCGCGAGCCCATGCGGACCGAAGCGGACAAGACGGACCTGCACGCCATCGTGACCTACGGCCTGGTGTTCGCCCTGGGGCTGGTGGTGTCGATCCTCGCCCTGGAGATCGGCTTCCACCTCGTCCAGCGGCGCCAGTTCGAGCGCAAGGTGGTGGCGGTGGCCCCGGCCGAGCTGCTGGCCCTGCAGGCCGCCCAGCGGGGCGTGCTGGAACAGGGCGTGCGCTGGGTCGACGGTTCCGCGGGTCTGGTGGGCATGCCCATCGAGATGGCGATGGACGCCGTGGCGCGCCGCCACGGCGGGGACGGGGACTAGGCATGGCGATGCGGATCGCGGCGGCCGCGTGCGTGCTCGCGGCCCTGACGGCGGCCGCGGCCCCGACGCGCGCGGAGCCGTCGCGCGCGGAGCCGGACCTGGCCGCGATCGACGTCGTCGAGCGCCCGGGCGCGACGCTGCCCCTGGACCTGGTGTTCGTCGGCGAGGACAGCGCGGCGGTCCGGCTCGGCGACTGCTTCGCGCCGGGACGCCCGGTGATCCTGAACCTGGGCTACTTCGCCTGCCCGATGCTGTGCGGCCTGGTGCTCAACGGCATGGTCGACGGCCTGCGCGACGTGGCGTGGACGCCGGGCCGGGAGTTCGGGATCGTGACGCTGAGCATCGACGAGCGCGAGGGCCCGCGGCTGGCGGACCTGAAGAAGAAGAACGCGCTGGAGTCCTACGGGCGGCCCGAAGCGGCCGCCGGCTGGCGGTTCCTGACCGGCAGCGCGCGGGACAGCCGCGCCGTGGCCGACGCCGTCGGGTTCGGCTACGTCTGGGACGAGAAGACCCAGAAGTGGATGCATCCGGCCGCCCTGGTGGTCTGCACCCCGGACGGCCGGGTGGCCCGCTACCTGTACGGCATCGAGTTCGACGCGCAGACGCTGCGCCTGGCGCTGTCCGAGGCGTCCGGGGGCCGGATCGGCGGGACCAAGGAGAAGCTCCTGCTGCTCTGCTACGACTACGATTCGAGCGTGGGCCGCTACGGGCCGTCCGCGCGCAGGCTGATGAAGATCGCCGGATTCGTCACGGTGCTCGCGATCGCGGGCTGGCTGGCGCTGCTGTGGCGCCGCGACCGCAGAAGGAAATCGACATGATCTTGAGCGGGTTGCTGAACACGCTGTCGGTCCGCGGGGCGGGGGCGCCCTTCCTGGCCGCGGGCGACGGGACCTTCTGGCTGCCGGTCCGGGCCTCGGAGGCCGCCGGCACCGTCGACAACCTGTTCTACTTCATCTTCTGGATCTCGCTGTTCTTCTTCACGCTGCTGATGGCGCTGCTCGCGATCTTCGCCGTGCGCTACCGCCGCCGCCGCGAGGGGGAGGAGCCGGAGCCGTCGCCGTCGCACAACCTGGCCGTCGAGGTGGTGTGGACGGCCATCCCGGTGCTGCTGGTCGCGGCCATCTTCTGGTTCGGCTTCCAGGCCTACGTCGACATGTCGACGCCGCCGCTGGACGCCTACCAGATCCAGGTGACGGGCCAGAAGTGGAAGTGGACCTTCACCTACCCGAACGGGTACGTGGACGAGCTGCTGCACGTGCCGGCCGACCGCCCGGTGCAGCTGGTGATGACCTCGCAGGACGTGATCCACAGCCTGTCGATCCCCGCCTTCCGCATCAAGCGGGACCTGGTGCCGGGGCGCTACAGCAAGGCCTGGTTCACCGCCGTGCGGCCCGGCGACTACGACCTCTACTGCGCCGAGTACTGCGGCACCCAGCACTCGTCGATGCTCTCGACCGTGAAGGTGCTGCCGTCCGAGGAGTTCGACGCCTGGCTGCGCGAGCACTCGGACATCCTGAGCGGCCTGACGCCCGTCGAGGGCGGCGAACGCGTCTACAACGTGCTGGGCTGCAAGCAGTGCCACTCGCTCGACGGCGCCGCCGGCGTGGGGCCGACCTTCCGCAACCTGTTCGGCAGCGAGCGGTCGTTCAAGGGCGGCGGGCGGGCGCTGGCCGACGAGAACTACGTCAGCAACTCCGTGCTCGACCCCCAGTCCCAGGTGGTGCAGGGCTTCGAACCTGTGATGCCGACCTTCAAGGGCCGCATCAAGGACCAGGAGATCACGGCGCTGATCGCCTTCCTGAAATCGCTGAGCGAGCACGCGCCGCGGGAAGAGGCGCCGGCGGCCGCCGGGGTCGTGACCCCGTAGGCGGACGCCAAACCCGCAGGCAAACGTCAAGAGGGGCGCCGCGCCCCGCAGACCGGAGGCTCCCATGTCGACCCACGACGCCACCGCGGCCCCGCCGGCCGTCGGCAGCGAGAACTACCTGAACTGCAGCCACGGCTTCCGCTCGTGGTTCTTCACGCTCGACCACAAGCGCATCGGCGTGATGTACCTGGCCTCGATCCTGTCCTTCTTCCTGCTGGGCGGCATCCTGGCCCTGCTGATCCGCACCGAGCTGCTGACGCCGACGCGCACGCTGATGTCGGCCGACGACTACAACAAGGTCTTCACGCTGCACGGCGCGATCATGATCTTCCTGTTCATCATCCCGGGCATCCCGGCGGCGCTGGGCAACTTCGTGCTGCCGCTGATGCTCGGCGCGAAGGACGTGGCGCTGCCGCGGCTCAACCTGGCCAGCTACCACCTGTACCTGGTCGGGGCGCTGATCGCGGTGCTGTCGATCGTGCAGGGCGGGGTGGACGCCGGCTGGACCTTCTACGCGCCCTACTCCACCACGACCAACACCGCGGTGGTGACGCTGACCTTCGGGGTGTTCGTGCTGGGCTTCAGCTCTGTGTTCACCGGGCTGAACTTCATCGTCACCATGCACAAGATGCGGCCGGCGGGCATGGGCTGGTTCGACATGCCCCTGATGCTGTGGGCGCTCTACGCCACCTCCATCATCCAGGTCCTGGCCACGCCGATCCTGGGCATCACCATGGTGCTGCTGATCGTCGAGCGCGTGATGGGCATCGGCATCTTCGACCCCGCCCTGGGCGGCGACCCCGTGCTGTACCAGCACTTCTTCTGGTTCTACTCCCACCCGGCCGTCTACATCATGATCCTGCCGGCGATGGGCATCATCAGCGAGGTGGTGTCGGTCTTCAGCCGCAAGCACATCTTCGGTTACCGGGCCATCGCCTACTCCAGCATCGCCATCGCCGCCTTCAGCTTCCTGGTCTGGGGGCACCACATGTTCACCAGCGGCCAGTCCGAGCTGATGAACATGATCTTCAGCGCGCTGACCTTCAGCGTCTCGATCCCCTCGGCCGTGAAGATGTTCAACTGGCTGAGCACGATGTACAAGGGATCCATCCGCTTCGACACGCCGATGATCTACGCCCTGTCCTTCATGTTCCTGTTCGGCATCGGCGGCCTGACCGGCCTGTTCCTGGGCTCGCTGGCCACCGACGTCCACCTGCACGACACCTACTTCGTGGTGGCCCACTTCCACTACGTGATGTTCGGCGGCACGGTGATCGCGTTCCTGGCCGGCCTGCACTACTGGTGGCCCAAGATGTTCGGGCGCATGTACGACGAGAAGTGGGGCCGGATCTCGGCGATCATCATCACGGTGGGCTTCAACATCACGTTCTTCACCCAGTTCGTCATGGGCAGCCAGGGCATGCCGCGCCGCTACTACGCCTACGTCGACAAGTTCGAGCCCTACCACGTGATCTCGTCGCTCGGCAGCTACCTGATGGCCGCGGGCTTCTTCATGACCGCCTGGTACCTGGTGAAGTCGCTCTACCGGGGCCGCCCGGCGCCGGCCAACCCCTGGGGCGGCGGCTCCCTGGAGTGGCAGGCCGCCTCGCCGCCGGTGCTGCACAACTTCACGGACGAGCCCGTGGGCGGCGACCCTTACGACTACTCGAACCAGGCGTACGACCCCGCGATCGGCGGGTACGTGCTCCGCAAGACCGAGGTGTCCGACCGATGAGCACCGCGCACGAGGGACGCGACGAGCACGCCGATCCCCACCTGCAGCACCATTTCGAGTCCATGGCGCAGCAGTACGATTCAGGCAAGTTCGGCATGTGGCTGTTCCTGGTCACGGAGGTCCTGCTGTTCGGCGGGCTCTTCTGCGCCTACGCGGTCTACCGGGCCAACCACCCCGAGATCTTCGCCTACGCGCACCAGTTCCTGGACAAGACCCTCGGCGGCCTCAACACGCTGGTGCTGATCGTCAGCAGCCTCACCATGGCGATGGCCGTGCGCTGCGCGCAGCTGGGGCAGCAGCGCCGCCTCAAGCAGATGCTCGCCGCGACGCTGCTCTGCGCCTGCGTCTTCCTGGGCGTCAAGGGCGTCGAGTACGAGCACAAGTGGAAGCACGGGCTGCTCTGGGGGACGCGCTACGTGCCCCCGGGCGAGACGGTGTCGCCGCCGGCGACGACCGCGACCACGGTCGAAACGACGGCCGCTACAACTGCGGCCCCCGCCGACGGCGGCACGACCCTGCCGCACGCGGCGACCGGACCGGAGGGCCTGGCCGACCGCCCGCAGGCCGGCAACGGCGACGCGGCGCACGGCGGGCACGGTCCCGCGGGTCCGGCGCCGCGCAACGTGCACCTGTTCTTCGGCATCTACTTCGTGATGACCGGCCTGCACGGCATCCACGTCCTGGCCGGCATGGTCGCCATCGTCTGGCTGCTGCGGCGGTCCGCGGCGGGCGAATTCGGGCCGGAATACTTCGCGCCGGTCGACTTCGTCGGCCTCTACTGGCACCTGGTGGACCTGATCTGGATCTTCCTCTTCCCGCTGCTCTACCTGATCCATTGAGCGGCGGACCGCGGGAGGCGGCACGAGCATGAGCAAGCACCAAGAAGGCCCCGCGTACGCCCACGTCGTGCCCGTCAGGACGCTGCTGGGCGTGTTCGGCGCCCTGATGTTCCTGACGGTCCTGACCTACGCCGTGACCTACGTCGACCTGGGCGCCCTGAACATCTGGGTGGCCCTGGGCATCGCCCTCGTCAAAGCCACCCTGGTGGCCCTCGTCTTCATGCACCTGCTGTGGGACAAGAAGTTCTACGCCGTGGTGCTGGTGAGCGCTTTGCTGTGCGTGATGATCTTCATCGGCATCGCCCTGCTAGACAGCGGCCAATACCAAGCCGACCTCATCCCCGGTTTCGCCCCCGGAATTACCCCATGAAGTTCTGACCGGGGAATCGGCCCTGCCCATGCCCATGCTGCTGTTCGACTTGGATCCGCACATCCTGCCGAGTCAGGGGTGTCCTGCAGGCCCTGAAGCCAGGATGGCGAAAGGGCCGGAAGGCCAAGCGCTCAGGGCACACGAGGTGCCCTGAGCGCGTCCCCTGACTCGGCAGGATGTGCGGATCCAAGTCGCATCACAGCATGGGCAGGGCCGATTCCCCGGACAGGAACTTCATTATTCGGGGCCGAGGGCGGCTTCAATGGCGGCGGGGTCGGCCGTGGTGCCGGGGTAGGTCCGCAGCGGGAAGGGGATGTGGCCCGCGTCGGCGAAGGTCACCAGGCGGCAGGTCCCGTCGGACCGCACCTGGATCACGGTCAGGCTGCAGTTGGCGATGCTCATGCCCAGCCAGGCCTGCGGGTCCACGTCCAGCGCGCGGCAGACGAACCAGCGGATGACGTTGCCGTGGCAGACCACGACGTCGTGGGCGTCGCGGTCCGTGGCCGGCCGGACCAGGCGGTCCCAGGCGGCGGCCAGCTCCTGTTCGCAGGCCTCGGCTTCGCCCGGCTCCAGATCCGCCATGACGTCGGCGCGGCGGGTCGACGGCGTGCACTCGCGCACGTCGCGGTGGAGCTCGAGCGCCGGGCCCGGCAACCGCTCGTCGATGATCGCCGCGGTCTCGCGGGCCCGCGTCATGCTGCTGGACTGCAGCGAGGTGAATTCGATCCCCAGAGAGGCCAGGAAATCGCCGGCCAGCGCGGCCTGGTGCCGGCCGAGGCGGTCCAGGCCGCAGCCGACGTCCTCGTCGCAGTCCTCGTCGTGCTCGTACTCGCCGTGGCGGATCAGGTAGAGGTGGCGGACGGGCTCCGCCTGCGCCGGCCACCCGGCCTGCAGGTCCGCCGCCGCCGCCAGCAGGGTCAACGCCAGGACCGTCGTCGCGACCGCTTTCGTCCTCATCGCTACCCTCCCCGGGAATCATCCGCCCATGCGTGCCGACCGTCACCCCGAGGCTAGGCCAACCGGGGGCGCCCGTCGAGCCTCAAGCTCTTGCCGCGCCTGCCGAAGACAGGAACGGGAACGGGTGTCCGCGGCCGGAGCGGGCGGCCGTTCCCGGATCGCCCGTCACCGGAGGCCGCCCCATGTTTTCTGGAATGTCGCTGCGCACGAAGCTGCTGACCGCCGGGGTCAGCGTCACGATCGCGCCGCTCGCGGCGCACATGCTGCTCGACCGCAACCATGTCGGGCAGGACATGCTGCTGACCGGTCTGGCGGCGGTGGTCCTGGCCGTGCTCGTCTGGTCGTTCATGGCCAGGAGCTTCAGCCGTGATCTCTGGCTGGTGGCGAATCGGCTGGGTGGGGCGAGCGCCCACATGGTCACCGCCTCGCGCCAGGTCGCGGGCGGCGGGCAGCACACGGCGCAGAACGCCGTCGACCAGGCGGCCAACCTGCAGGAGGTGACGGCCACCCTCGCGCAGCTGGTCGGCATGACGGGCCGCAACGCCGACAGCGCCCGCGAGGCCAACCGCGAGGCCGGCGAGGTCTGCCGCGAGGCGGCGTCGGGCAGCGAGGCGATGAGCCGGCTGGCCGGCACGGTCGGGCGCATCAAGTCCGCGGCCGACGAATCGGTGAAGATCGTGCGCAACATCGACGAGATCGCGTTCCAGACCAACCTGCTGGCGCTCAACGCCGCCGTCGAGGCGGCCCGGGCCGGCGACGCGGGCCGCGGCTTCGCGGTCGTCGCCGAGGAGGTGCGCAACCTCGCGCGGCGCAGCGCCGAGGCGGCCAGCACGACCACGGCCCTGATCGAGGAGTCGCGGGTCATCGCCGCCGACGGCGTGCGCGCGTCCGAGGAGGCGGCCGCGGTGCTGCGGCGCATCGCCGGCGGCGTCGAACGCGTCAGCCACCTCGTCCGGCAGGTCGACACGGCCAGCAGCGAGCAGTCGCGCGACCTCGTCCAGATCAACGAGACGATCGTGCGCATGGACCGGGTCGTGCAGAACAACGCCGCCGGGGCCGAGGAGTCGGCGGCCGCCAGCCAGGAGCTCGCGGGCCAGGCGGCGCAGCTGCTCGACCTCGTCTCCGACCTGGAGCGCGTGGTGCGGGGAGTGGAGACCCGTGCCGCGAGCCGTTCGGGCCGGGAGCGTCCCGCTTCACCGCCGCGCTCCACGCCGTCGCGGCCGGCGCCGCTGCAGCCCCGCGCCGCGCGTCGGCTCCCGGCGGATCCGGGCTTCGAGCGGGCCGCGGCCCTCGACGACGGCGACTACCTGGACCTCGCCACGGCCTGGGACGACACGAGCCGGATCGAAGTCTGAACGGACCGAGCGGGCCGGCAACGGAAGGAACGCCATGAGCGCCATCGTGTGGAAGGACGATCTTGAACTGGGCCTGCCGCTGATCGACGAGCAGCACCGGCGGCTCGTCGACCGCTACAACGAGCTCGCCGCCGCCTACCGGCGCCGCGAGTCGGACGCGGAGCTCGCCCACCGGCTGGGAGTCCTGCTGGATTGCGCGGCCGTCCACTTCGCTTCCGAGGAGGTGCTGATGGAGGAGCTGGGATACGTCGGCCTGGCGGAGCACCGCGAGGAGCACCAGGACCTGCACCAACGCGTGCGGCGGTTCCAGGCCGTCCTGGCCGAAGGCCGGCAGACCGTCACCCTGCCGGTCCTGCAGTACCTCCAGCACTGGCTGCTCGGTCACATCCGTGGGCCCGACGCCGATTTCGGCAAGGCCGCCCGACGGGTCGTCGCCGAAGCGCTGGTCGCCCAGCCGAGCTGAGGGGGGCGCCTTGAGGCCGCTGGAATGGGACGTGCGGTTCGGCACGGGGTTAGCGGCGCTCGACGCGGACCACCGCGAATTCCTCGCCCTGCAGAACGGGTTGCTCGAGGCCCGCGGCCGCGGCCGCGGGCACCGCGTGCTGCACCAGGTCCTGGAGCAGCTGATCGCCTGGGCCGAAGTCCACCAGGCGCGCGAGGAGGCGATGTTCGACGCGTCCGGCTACCCCGCCGCCGCGCGGCACCGCGCCGAGCACGCGCGGCTGCTCGCGTCGGCGCGCAACCTGCGCCAGCGGCACGCCCTGGACCTGGAGCGCCTGACGCGCGCGGTGCTGGGCCTCTTCGACTACTGGTGGAAGCGCCACATCCTGGAGCACGATCTGGAATTCGGCCGCTACCTGGCCGCGCCGGCGCCGACGGTGCCCGCGGACGTGATGGTCGACTCTACGGTATAATCCGCTCAGGCGAGCCGGCGCCGTCCCAGGCGCAGGCTGTTCAGCACCACCGACACCGAACTGAAAGCCATGGCCGCGGCCGCGAGCATGGGGTGGAAGTCCCGCAACGCGGCGGGCAGGCCCGTCACGCCGTGCAACGCGCCGGCCGCCACCGGGATCAGCACCAGGTTGTAGCCGAACGCCCAGGCCAGGTTCTGGCGCACCGTGCGCATGGTCAGCCGGCTCAGTTCGCGGGCCCGCCGCACGGCGCCCAGGCCGCCCCGCACCAGGGTCACGTCCGCGGCCTCGATGGCGATGTGGCTGCCGTGCCCCACGGCGAAGCCCACGTCGGCGGTCGCCAGGGCGGGCGCGTCGTTGACGCCGTCGCCGACCATCCCGACCGTGCAGCAGTCCGCGAGGAACCCGCCGACGACGGCGGCCTTGTCCTGCGGCGTCGCCGAGTCGAACACCTGCCCGATGCCCAGTTCCCGCGCGACGGCGGCCGCCGCGAGCGGCCCGTCGCCCGTCAGCATGATCACGTCGACGCCGAGCGCCTCGAGGTCCTGGACGGCCGCGGCCGCCTCCGGGCGCAGCGTGTCCCGCACGGCGACGAGCCCGTCGACGATCCCGTCGATCTCGACCAGCATCACGGTCCTGCCCTCGCCGGCCAGCCGGTCGGCGGCGGCCTGCAGGTCGGCGGGCGCGCCCAGCGGCGCGATCCAGGCGGGCTTGCCCACGCGCACGTCGCGACCGCCGACCACCGCCGTGACGCCGTGGCCGGGCACCGCCCGGAACGAGGTCGCGGACGGCGTCGCGTCGTGCCGGAGGCCCGCGGCCAGGGCCCGCCCGACCGGGTGTTCCGAAGGGGATTCGGCGGCCCGCACCAGCGCCGAGAACTCCTCCGGGGTCGCGCCCGAGCCCGCGGCCACGATCCAGTCGGTGGCTTCGGGCCGGCCCTCGGTGAGCGTGCCGGTCTTGTCCACCAGCAGGGTGTTGACGCGGTGGGCCCGCTCCAGGGCGGCGGCGTCGCGGAACAGCACGCCGTGGCGGGCGGCCAGCCCGGCGCCGACCATCACGGCGGTGGGCGTCGCCAGACCGAGGGCGCAGGGGCAGGCGACCACCAGCACCGCGATCAGGCGCGTCAGGGCCGGTGCGAAGTCGCCGCCGAAGACCCACCAGCCCGCGAAGACGAGCAGGGCCAGGCTCGCGATCGCCGGCACGAACACGGCGGCGACCCGGTCGGCCAGGCGCTGCACCGGCGCCTTGCTCTGCTGGGCGCGGCGGACCAGGGCGGCCACGCGCGCCAGCGCGGTCCGCTCGCCCACGGCGGTCACGCGCACGGTCAGCAGGCCGTCGCGGTCGATCGAGCCGCCGAGGACCTCATCGCCGGGACCGCGGTCCGCCGGCAGGGGTTCGCCGGTGAACATGCTCTCGTCCACGGCGGCGATCCCCTCGCACACCAGGCCGTCGACGGGGACGCGTTCGCCGGGCCGCACGCGCACCACGTCGCCGGGCCGCAGGTCGGACACCGGCACGTCGCGTTCGACGCCGTCGCGCAGCAGGGTGGCCCGCTCGGGCGCGAGGGCCAGCAGGGAGGCGATGGCGTCGCCCGCGCGGCCGCGGGCCCGGGCCTCGAGCAGCTTGCCCAGACGCACCAGGGTCAGGATCACCGCCGCGGTCTCGAAGCTCGGATGCCCGCCGAGGCCCGGCGCGACGAGCAGCGCGACGGCGTGCAGGTAGGCCGCGCCGGCGCCCAGCGTCACCAGCGTGTCCATGTTGGCGGCGCCGGCGCGCAGGCCGCGCCAGGCCCCCGCGTAGAAGGTGCGTCCGGTCACCAGCTGCACGGGCGTGGCCAGGGCGCCCAGCAGCCAGGGCATCCAGGCGGCGTGGAGCCAAGGCGCGGGGAATCCCAGGTCGCGGGCCATCGAGAGCAGGAACAGGGGGGCGGTGAAGACGGCGCCGACCAGGAACTCGCGCCGGTGGCCGGCCTCCTCCTGGCGACGGGCCGCCCGACCCGTCTCCTCGGCGGTCGTCCCCGGCGCGGGCAGCACCAGCTCGAAACCGGCGGCGGCGACCGCGGCGGCCAGCGTGGCGGCTTCGACGCGAGCGGGGTCGTAGCTCACGGTGACGGTGTTGTCCGCGAGGTTGACCGCGGCGTCGAGCACGCCCGGCGTGTCGCGGGCGAGCGCCTTCTCGATGGAGGCGGCGCAGCCGGCGCAGTGCATCCCGAGCACGGGGAGGGTGGCCTGGACGGGCTGGTTCGGCAAGGGGGCCTCCGGGGTTGGGGATCGCCCCATGATAGCGGCGATCGGCCGGCCGACCCAGTCCGATCCCGTCGTTGTGGGGCCGTGGGTGCCCGGCCTTGACGCGGCGCCCGCCTGTGCCGACAATGGCCCGTTCGAGTCCCCGGCCGTCCCCGAAGCGGAGGTTCGCGAGCCGTGCCGTCCCTGCCCTCCTGCATCAAGGCCTACGACATCCGGGGGCGGGTCCCGCAGGATCTCGACGCGGACCTGGCGCACCGTCTGGGGCGGGCCCTGGCCGCCCGGATCGGGGCCGGGACGCTGGCCGTCGGTCGCGACTGCCGCACCAGCAGCCCGGACCTGGCGGCCGCCGTCGGCGCCGGCCTCGCCGAGGGCGGCTGCGACGTCCGCGAACTCGGACTCTGCGCCACCGAACAGGTCTACCACGCCGTGATCGCCGGGAAGCTGGCCGGCGGCGTCATGGTCACCGCCAGCCATAACCCGTTGGGCTGGAACGGGATGAAGATCGTGTCGGCCGATGCGGTCCCCGTCAGCGGCGACAGCGGCCTGCACGCGATCGGACGCGCCGCCGTCGAGGGCGGCTTTCCCGTCGCCCCGCGCCGTGGCTCGACGTCGCCGCTGGACATCGGCGGCGAGTACCGGGATTTCCTGCTGGGGTGCGTCGACGCCAAATCCCTGCCGGCCCTGACCATCGTCGCCGACGCGGGGCACGGTTGCGCCGGTCCCGTGCTGGACCTGCTGGAGCCGCACCTGCCGGTGAAGCTGATCAAGCTGCGCCATGAGCCCGACGGGACCTTCCCCACGGGCGTGCCCAACCCCCTGCTGCCGGAGAACCGCGCCCTGACCGCGGCCGCCGTCCGCGAGCACGGCGCCGATCTCGGGCTGGCCTTGGACGGCGACGCCGACCGCTGCTTCTTCTTCGACGAGACCGGCGCGTTCGTCGAGGGGTACTACCTGGTAGGACTGCTCGCCCGGGCGGCGCTGCGCCGCGAGCCCGGCGGCCGCATCGTGCACGACCCGCGGCTGGTCTGGAACACGATCGACACGGTGCGGGAGGCGGGCGGCGTGCCGCTGCAGAACAAGACCGGCCACGCCTTCATGAAGGAGCGGATGCGCGCCGAGGACGCCGTCTACGGCGGCGAGATGTCGGCCCACCACTACTTCCGCGAATTCCGCTGGTGCGACAGCGGCATGCTCCCTTGGCTGCGCGTGCTCGAGGAGATGGGCCGCACCGCCCAGCCGCTGTCGGCCCTGGTCGGGCGGATGCAGTCCGCCTACCCGGCCAGCGGCGAGATCAACCGGCGCCCGGCGGACCCGCAGCGGGCCGTGGCGGCCGTCTCCGGACGCTGGCTCGACCGGGCGGTCGCGGTGGACCGCACCGACGGCCTCTCGCTGGACCTGGGGGCGTGGCGCCTGAACCTGAGGGAGTCGAACACCGAGCCGGTGCTGCGCCTGAACGTGGAGTCGCGCGGCGACGCGGCGCTGATGCGGGAGATGACCGACGCGGTCCTGGCCGTGATCGACGGGGTCGGCGGCGGGGACGCGTCGTGACGGCGGCGCGCGCGCTCGCGGGCGCCCTGTGCCTGGCCGCCGTCGCGGCGGCGGTCCCGTCCGCGCGCGCGGCGGGCTGGCGGGAGCTGGCGCCTGGCCTGGAACTCGGATCCTTCGCGCTGCCGGGCGGCAAGGCGTCCGACGGTGAGCCCCTGCACGTGGTGCGGCTCGACCCCGAACGCTGGGAGCTGGTGCTGCTGAACGCCTCGGCGCCGGGCGAGGGCGAGGCGCACTCGGCCCGCGACTGGTGCCGCCTGAAGGGCATGACCGCGGCCGTGAACGCGAGCATGTACCAGGCCGATCACCTGCGCAGCGTCTCGCTCATGCGCACCCGCACCCACGTGAACAACGCCTACGTGTCGCCCGACAACACCGTGCTGGCCTTCGACCGGCGCGACGCGGGCGTGCCGCACGTGCGCATCATCGACCGCACGTGCGAGGACTTCGCCGCCGCGGCGACCCGCTACGGCACGCTCGTCCAGAGCATCCGCATGGTGTCGTGCGACCGGGACAACACCTGGGAGCCGCAGCCGCGCCGCACAAGCGCGGCGGCCATCGGGGTGGACGGTGCCGGCCGCCTGCTGATGATCCACTGCCGCAAGCCGCTGCCGACCCACGACCTGGTCGAGCATCTGCTCGCCCTGCCGCTCGATCTGAGGCAGGCGATGTACGGCGAGGGGGGCTACCAGGCCCAGCTCTACGTGGGCGTGGACGGGCGGGAGTACCAGTTCGGGGGCGGCTTCGACGACGGCCGCAACCCCGGCGATCCGGACCGGCAGGCGTGGCCGCTGCCGAACGTGGTGGCCGCGCGGCCGCGCTGACGGCCGCGACGGCGCCGCCGGGCGCGTTCAGAAGACGCCGCTCCACTCCCCGTCGCGCATGATCTCGCGATCGCCGTCCGGCCCCTCGAGCGTCACCGACAGGACCGCCACCGCGGGCTGCACCTGCGGGATGTAGACCCGGTCGAGGTGCACCACGGCGTCCGGCCCGCTGAAGTCCGCGGGACCGACCGCCCCGCCGAAGTGGTCGCTGCGGCCGAAGGCGATGTGCAGCCCGAGCTTCTCGTCCAGCAGGATGCTGCCGACCGGTTCCAGGCCGAAATCCCCGAGCACGCCCAGCCCCAGTTCCGCCAGGTTGGCGTAGGCCGGCTCCGCGACGATGAGCGCCGCCTCCGCCGCGCTGTGCGGCCCCTCGCTCAGGACCGCGACCGCCTGGTTGCCTTCGATCCGGTAGACCACGACCTCGTCGTCGAACTGCACCGGCAGCTCGCCGCGGCTGCCGCTGGGGTCGCCGGCCAGCTCGCCCTCGTAGGGCACGATGTAGGTCTCGCCGCTCGGCAGGTTGCCGGCGACGCCGTTGCGCGGGAACAGCCCGCCCGAGGCGTGGGCCGTGCGGTGGCGCAGGTCCAGGCGCAGGGTGCGGGTGCGGCCGCCGGCCCGGGTGACGACGGTCGCCGCCGTAGCCGGGTCCAGCAGCGCCTTGAGCCGGTCGACGCGGCGGTTGACCTCGGCGTAGTCGATCTGCAGGGCCGGGATCATCGCGGGCAGGAAGCCGGGCATGGTGGCCGCGCGCAGGGGGTGAGACCGCGCCGCGACCTTCAGGGGCGCCGTCGCCGACAGCTCCGTCGGCGCCAGCAGGAGGCTGTGCCGCGCGAACAGCTCCGCGAAGGGGATCGCGCCCGCGGCGGGCAGCTCGTCGGCGTGATCGTAGGTGAGGGTGCCGTCGCCGGGGTGGCAGAGGGCCGGCAGGTCCGCGTTGTTGCCGCCCGCGTTGCGGTACCAGGCCAGGGTCGTGCGCTCCAGGCCGGTCGCCTCGGCGGCGGCGCCCAGCCGGCGGACCCAGTCGGCCGCCATGGCGCGCCGCGCCGCCCACTCGGGGTTGTCGGCGAGCCTGGCGTCGGGCAGGTCGACCAGCACGGCCAGGCCGCGGTCGGCGGCGGTGGGGACGAAGACCCGGCGGACGAGGCGGACGAGGTCGTCGGTGCTCAGGGCGGCGTTCACGCGGGGTCCTTTCGGAACGGGTGGGATGACGCGATCATGATAGCAGCACGGGCGTTCCGGCCCAAGGACGGCGTCGCGCCCGCCGAGCGGCGGCAGATTCCGGTAGCGGCGCGCCGCATCCCGGCACTATGTTCGGTCGGTCCGCCGGAGCGCAGGCCGCTCCGCACCCCCTTCGCGCCTCCGAGGAGCACCATGGCAAGCGAACGCGACATGAATCTGGCCCTGTTCCTGGACTTCGACAACGTGGCGATCGGCGCCCGCGACGCGCGGCAGCGCTTCGACATCCACGTCGTGCTCGAGCGCCTGCTGGAGAAGGGCAAGATCGTCGTCAAGAAGGCCTACGCGGACTGGAGCTACTACCAGGACTACATGTCCGACCTGCACGGCGCCGCCATCGAGATGATCGAGGTGCCCAGCTCCCGCATCAGCGGCAAGAACAGCGCCGACATCCGCATGGTCGTCGACGCCATGGACCTCTGCTACAGCAAGGACCACATCGACGCCTTCGTGGTGATCTCCGGGGACAGCGACTTCTCGCCCCTGGTCTCGAAGCTGCGCGAGAACGACAAGAGCGTGATCGGCGTCGGCATGAAGGGTTCCAGCTCCGAGCTGCTGATCCGCAACTGCGACGAGTTCATCTTCTACGACGACCTCGTCCGCGAGCCGGTGGCTGTCGAGGCCGTCAACATGGACGCCGTGCCGTCGGACAAGAAGAAGCTCTTCAACCTGCTGGTCGCCACGATCGAGGGCCTGGTGCGCGAGCACAAGGGGCCGCTCTACTCGTCCCTGGTCAAGGACACGATGAAGCGCAAGAAGCCGGACTTCAACGAGCGCACCTGGCGCTACTCGTCGTTCAGCGACCTGCTGGAGGAGGCCATGTCGCTGGGCCTGATCACCGTCGAGCGCGACGAGCGGGCCGGCGGCACGCTCGTCGTCACGGCGCTGGGCGGCACGCCCGCCGTGCCCGCGGCCAACGGCGCCCGCAAGCCGGCCCGCCGGCGGGGCCGCCGCCGCGGCGGTCGCGGGGAGGAGGGCCGCAACGGCAACGGCGGCGCCGCCCGTGCGGACGCGACCGCACCGTCCGCGTCCGCCGGTCCGCCGGCCGGGACCGACGCGCCGCTCGAGGCGACGTTGCGCGCGGCCTGGCGGTTCACCCGCTATGCCGAGCGGGCGGCGGAAGGCGCGTCCAAACCGCCTGCGGTGTAGTCCGCAGCGTTCCACCGGGGGGCTGTACGCGCGGCTATAAAACCGCTATGGTGGCCACTATGCTGCGCCTGACCCA